>Ga0272443_10000045_pt1 | contig 256185 bp, 229 predicted proteins | sample SSMAcet12_FD_193581 | JGI IMG/M metagenome (GOLD analysis project Ga0272443, IMG submission 193581) | Marine sediment archaeal communities from Little Sippewissett salt marsh, Falmouth, MA, United States - SSM-Acet-12 | ecosystem: Environmental > Aquatic > Marine > Wetlands > Sediment ... | reverse complement strand
GAATTAAATATCGGGTAAGGTGCAATGAATTTCAATGTCAATTTTGAATTAAGAAGGGCACATTCCTCTTTGTCATGCGAACGTACACTACGAGGCCCCCTATATCCCCCCACGGGGGACAAAAAATGCATTTAAATGAAATTTTCAGGTGTTGACATTTAATATAATGAGTCAGGAATCCCCCTTGGGGGGATATAGGGGGCTGATAGACTTATTATATCATGGGTCACATGTATATAACCCGGAATTTAAATCACTCCCCTGTATTTTCTGTTTATTAAATAAAAATATTTTTGACATTTATTGTCAGAAAGTGAATGATGATAACAATGTTACCCCTTATTGTCCTGAAGGGGTAAGTTGTAACAAATAATATTCATGAAAGCAGGTTCAGATGATCGATGTAAAAGTTAATGAAATAGATGAAGTGGTGGTCCTTGAGCTTATAGGCGAATTCGATCTTGATTCAATAAATACCGTAGAAAAGAAATGGCAAGAGATTGTAGAAATGAAGCCTGAGGTTATCGGAGTAAACTGCAAAAAACTGCAATTTATTGATTCATCGGCAATCGGGACACTGGTGAAATTTCTTAATGGTGCCATGAGCAGGGGCATTAACCTTGTTTTTTATGACTTAAACAAGTCAATAAGCGCAATTTTCAAGACCGCCAGGCTTGATAACTTCTTCACCATCACCACAAAAGAAGAGTTTGAGAATAAATACCTGCATAAATAGATAACTGCATTTAAATAATTTTGTTTTTCCACAAATTCCTTGACTTATAGCACTGTTTATAGTATTATTTATCATATTGTAAACAGGGTTATATATTATGGCGCAAATCATCACGGCAAACGATTTAAAAACAAAAGGTGTTACTTTGTTAGACGATGAAACTTCCGATGGTTCAGAAGTTATCATAACCGTTCGGGGAAAAAGCAAATATGTTGTTTTGCCAATTGATAAGTATAATTATCTAAGAGAATGTGAACTGGATACCGCATTACTTGAATCACAAAAGGATATAAAAGAAGGTAAATTCATTAAAGAGTCGGTGGAAAAACATATAAAGAGAATTACCCGTGGCTGAAATTATTTATACTGACAGCTATCTGAAAAGGGCTGAAAAGTTCTTTAAAAAGCATCCTGATCTTATCTCACAATATGAAAAAACATTAAAATTATTAGAAGTTAATCCAAACCATCCTTCATTACGACTGCATAAACTGCATGGAAAACATTCTGAAATATATTCTGTATCGATTAATATCAGCTATCGTATAAGTATTGATTTTATAATTGAAAAAGATCAAATAATTCCAATAGATATTGGAACACATGATGATGTCTATTGACAAACGGTGTTTTTAACCGATCCTTTACTTTTCACTAATTATCCGTGTTCATCTGCGTATATGCTTCGGCTTCGCTCAGCACGGCGTCGAGGGAAGCTGGCGGTTAATATTTTAATAATAGTATCACCCGGAGACGCGGGGAACGCGGAGAGTTTGTGCCCTTCCTCAGCGTCTTCGCGCCTCTGCGTGATACCAATTTAGTTTTCATTATTCAATAGTTTTTCACAAAATTCCGGAATGAGGTGCATATTTTGATAAAACGAAAAAGCCACACCCGTTTATACAAGTATGGCTTTTGTACGTTCAGTGTCTGCGATTCAAATAATACTTATCAGTAACTGTTAATCACGTTACTGGCGATAACCAGCCTCTGTATCTCTGATGTTCCTTCGTATATTTCAGTAATTCGGGCATCCCTGTAATATCGTTCAACAGGGTATTCCTTAATATACCCGTATCCGCCGAATATCTGAATGGCCGTATGGGTGGCCCTGTGTGAAGCTTCAGAGGCATACAGCTTGGCCATGGCGGCGTCTTTTGAATGGTGCCGTCTTTCAGCATTGCTGATAAAGTAGGCGGCCCTGTAAGTGAGCATTCGGGCAGCTTCAATCTCTGTGGCCATGTCGGCAATCATCCACTGAATTGCCTGCATGTTTGAAAGAGACTGGTTGAACTGCTTTCGTTCTTTAGCGTATGTAACAGATGCGTCCATTGCTGCCTGGGCGATACCAAGTGCCTGGGCAGCGATACCCACACGTCCCCCGTCGAGTGTGTGCATGGCAATCTTGAAACCGTCGCCTTTTTTACCCAGCAGATTCTCTTCTGGTATCTCACAGTTGTCGAAGATAAGTTCGGTTGTTGAAGAGGCGCAGATACCCAGCTTATCCTCGGTTTTACCAACAGAATACCCTGGGGTATCACTCTCTACGATAAACATGCTGAGGCCCTTGTGTCCTATGCCTTTTTCAGTTACGGCGATTACCACGGCAACCTTGGCTACACCACCATTGGTGATGAAGTTTTTAGTTCCATTAAGAACCCACTTGCCGTTCTTGAATTCCGCTGTGGTTTTTGTACCGGCAGCGTCTGAACCCGCATCGGGCTCGGTGATTCCGAAACAGCCAAGCCATTCGCCGGTACAGAGCTTTGACAGGTATTTCTTCTTCTGTTCGTCGGTGCCGAAATAATAAATGGGTGAAAGGCAGAGTGAATTATGGGCCGAAACCACAACCCCGGTAGAGGCGCAGCCACGAGATAATTCTTCAACCGCGATAGCGTAGCTCAGGTAATCCATACCTGAACCGTTATATTCTTCCGGGTATACCACACCCAGCATACCCATTTCACCAAGTTTCTTTACGTGATCCCATGGGAACTCGTGTGTTCTGTCATAATGTTCGGCGGCAGGTGCAAGCTCATTATCAGCGAATTTTCTGCACATGTCCCGGACCATCTGCTGTTCTTCAGTAAGATTGAAATCCATATGCCGATTCTCCTTGTATATATTTATATTTTTATATTGCCTTGAACAATAATCAAAAAATATCAACATATTTGTCAAGGCAATATTGTAATTTCAGGGTATATAAGTAGAACCACAGAGGCGCAGAGGTACAGAGATGATTCCACAAGGATTACCGCCAAGGCGCTAAGTTCGCTAAGTTTGCAAAGAAGAGATAAGTATTAATTCTATAATTCTATCTTTTCTCTTCGCTCTTTGCGTCCTTAGCGCCTTAGCGGTGAATACGTATCAGAATTTTGAAAAGAAATAAAAATATCTTGAAAATATGAACCTTGTACAGTAAAAGAACAGCATATTACGCGGGTAACGCGAAAGAGGTGATTCGGACAATGAAAAAACTACTGCTGCCAATGCTGTGTTTAATGTGCATAAGCTCTTGCGGTTACTGGAAGGTTACGGAACTGCAGCCGGAAACCATATGTACCATCCCCCAGGGAGACCAGGCGGGACAGGTGAATATACAGAAAAATGAGAACGGGCTGCTTGATCTAACCTTCGGAGTACATATTTCCGGAAAAAATATTTATATCAAGGACAACATTTCCAGGAGAATACAGGTTTTTAACCGGGAAGCTGAACTTGAAATGATAATCGGCAAAATTGACAAGTCCTTATCAAGTGATGAAAAGGTCAGTACAAGCAACATAAATTTTAATATTATTGGAGCCATGGCAACCGATTCAAATGACAACATCTATGCGCAGAACCGCCTTGCCGCGTCAGCAAGATATGGAGGCCGTAATTCAGACAATGTTGACCTTTCACCGTCATATATATTGTATTTTGACAAAAATGGTGAACTGCAGTATACCCTGGGCCGGGACGGATCAACCGCTGTTCCTTTCTATTACATTGAACATCTGCATGTTGACAATGACGACCGGTTATTCGTGGTTGGAAGAAGTTCGGACATCTGGAGTGTTTACCGGTTTGATAAAAGAAAACGGGACTTCTCCACTACCCTGGGACAGCCCGAGTTTTCTGAAAAGGAAGAAGACAGGGTATATGACGGTAAAATCGAGAATATATCGGTATTTCAGAATGGAAAGGCATTCCTTGTCTCAGTTGCATATTATCATGGCACCCGGTTCAAATTCAGAAAGATCATGAAATACTCAATTGAAAAGAATGAGATAGAGAAAACCGTGATTACAACCCCCGATCCTAAGAATGAGCTGTTTACGGTGATTGATGATAAGTACGTGTACCTGTGGAATGTGAGTGCCGATGAGTTAAAATACGTAATATGCAATATGAATGGAGAGGTTATCAACAACCTTCTGATTGAATTCAGTGACAGGGAAAGAATCTTTAATGATATAACGCTAAATAATTCAGGACAATTTTATTCATACCACGTTTCATCAAAGGGTATTGATATCCTGGAATGGAAATAATACTAACAGGGAGGCTTGATGAAGGTAGTTACCGCTGATGAGATGCAAAAGATTGACAGCGTTTCAATCAACGAGACAGGAATTCCCGGAGAAGTACTCATGGGGTATGCCGGAAAGGCCATTGCTGATCACATACTGCTTGAGTTAGAAGAGGTAAAGAGGGTAGCAGTACTGAGCGGAACAGGTAATAACGGCGGCGATGGAATGGTAATCGCTTATTTCCTCGCCCGTGAATCCATAGATGTCACATTATACGTGACCGGTTCAGAAGACAGGATATCAGCAACTTCAGCCATATATTATAATATATGCAAAAATGCCGGTGTAACTATTGTGCACCTGGACGATTCAAGTGATCTTGCCGCCTCGGGTATTGATACCAACGAACTATGTGTTGATGCCATGCTGGGAACCGGGTTCAAGGGTGAACCCCGTGGTATTATCAGCAGGCTCATAGAATATATAAACGACATAGAAATCGTGGTGTTATCGGTTGATATGCCAAGCGGGCTTCCCTCAAATGGTGATGGACCGCAGGGGAGCGCCATACTTGCCGACATGACAGTCACCATAGCATTACCGAAGATATCCCTTGTTACCTGGCCCGGGCTGAATTACGCCGGCAGGGTGTATCTTGTTGATATAGGCTTTCCCACCGAACTTCTTCAGTCTGATGATATACGGTGTGAACTAATTGATAAAGACTACATGCGTACACATTTCTACCTGCCTGTGGATCCTGACATGCACAAGGGACAGCGGGGGCACCTGCTAATCGCGGCAGGTTTTGATGGTATGGAAGGAGCCGCCATTCTTACATCTATGGCGGCATTCGAGATGGGGCTTGGCCTGGGGTCACTGGTAACCACCGAGAAAAGCAGAAATATCATAGCGGGTACCGTTCCTGAGCTTATCACCCATGATTTACATTCTGACGTGTTCACCGATGCCATACAGGTGCCGGTTAACGACGTGTCTGATATTGAGAAAAACAGTAAAGATCTAAAGACCCTGTATACAGAGATGGACATAACAATTCAACGCATCCTTTCAGGGCGGACCTATGATGCCATTGTGCTGGGGCCGGGACTGGGTCGAAGCCTGTTGTCCCACGCCTTCTTTGTTTCCATGTTAAAGGCGCTTCACGAAAATGATATGCGAAAGCTTGTCATCGATGGCGATGGATTGTACCACCTTGCCATGAGCGGCCGCCTGGTAAAAAAGTACATACTGCCCTCGTGGGTGATCACCCCGCATTTTAAAGAAGCCTCCAGGCTGACCGGTGTTGACGTGGAAACCCTGAAAAATAACAGGGTGCAGGCAGCCCAAAAGCTTGCCCTTAAAACGGGTATGGTGGCATTGCTGAAAGGACCGGCAACGGTGATAAGTGACGGTAAAGGATCGCTCATCAATACAACCGGTAACGAGGCGCTGGCAACCGCCGGGTCGGGGGACGTGTTAACCGGCATCATCGGATCATTGCTCTCCCAGGGTCACGGGCCGCTGAGCGCTGCCGCGGCTGGTACATATATTCACGGGGCAGCTGCCGACATTTACGTGGATGCCCACAATGCCCAGATAATGAAGGCGCGGGACGTGGTTGACAATATCAGGAATGTTCTGGATGTCATGTTCACCATAGAGTGACGGTGCCGTCTTCGGTTATCTTCATTTTCATTCCTTCCTGCGCGTATGAAAGGAACTCATCACCAAGGTTGTCAACCGTTACAATCCGGTGTTCCTGCCATATGTCAGAAAGTATTATTCCCGCGGCTGCAAGGGAGTCGATGCCCCGGGAAAAGCAGAGTGCGCGGGGCGGCAGTTTCATGTCCACGATATTCATGAAGATCAGCCCGCCGGTGGTAGAGCCGATTGTGGAGGGCAGGCATAGTATCCTGTCTTTCAGGTCTTTCTTGTAAAGATCAAGGTTTCCCTGGTCGGAGCATATCGCCTTTCTTGAATGTGTCATTATGCTGGTCTTGTACGACGCAAGTGTATTGAAACCTTCACGTGATACAAGTATTTCACCCTCGATATTACCGGGAAGTACCGGCCGTCCTTTAAACGTTTTAACCTTTTCTTCTCTCATGGATACTTCCTTATTGGCAGATAATTTCAAGCAATTCTTCATCGGTATAAAACCTTGCGGTTGAATAGGTTCGAAGCTTGTTGGAGTTGGTGATTACCGACTTACGGCTGCACACGGGATTGGTCATGTGTGCCATCGGGCATATGCCGCTCACCTTAAGTCCCATGGAGTTGAAGCGTTCCCATGTCTTTTCGTCTTCCCTGAACTTTACCATGACGGCAGGAGGGGCGCAGATAACCGTTTCAATAGACACCTTATCACGGTTATTTCTGGCAAGAAGGTTCCCGATATTCTCTGTCCACCAGTACAACTGGGACAGGCTGAAATGGGGGCAGCCCATGAAGCAGAGTTCAGGACTGCTGTTCTTGTCCTTCCATAGAACCGGGTAAGACCTGTACACGCGGTCCAGTTCATCATCACTGATAATGTATTCACCGTGTTGTTCATTTAAAAGTTGATCACCCTGCTGTACTGCCTCGGGGGTTATCCCTTCAACATGAAAAAGCCCAACAGCACCGTTTGACGCGGCTGCGGCACCAAGTTCTTTCAGGTAATCCCGTATGGCGGTTTCATTCATACCGTCGAGGTGTTGTTCAAGTCCCGTTATATATGGAACCTCTTCAACCACCTTCATGCCTATGGCACTGCCCAGCACCTGGGGGTTGGGGAGCCGTGATGCGGCAACATGTATCTTCCACGCGGCCTGCCGTCCCCCGTCCGTAAGAAAACCGAAGTAAGGTGCCTTTCCCACGATATTGCACAGCATGTCAATACCAACCGAGTTTCGGTTGGTACGGGCCCCGAGTGCCGAGTTGGCAAATACTACAGCCGATGATTCAGACCAGGCGAGGTATTCGCCCATGGCGGGAATGTTGCCCACCTCGGGCAGGTAACAGGCACAGGTGAAGGAGTCGCTGTTGATGAGTCCCAGGCGGTCAAGTTTCTTCTCGTATTTTTCCTGGTAACCGTACATAAACCTGAAAATAAGTTTTTCAAGGATTGAATAATTCAGTACATTGGTGTCCATGGGGCGGGGATCAACGGTAAAGGTTCTGAAGGTTGTAAGATGTTCATCGATAATGGTATCAAGCATGTTGAAGTAGGGTTTCAATACGTTGGCCCCAACCGACATGGCGGAATGCGGATGACCGGAGAGGGGAACAAGCTTTTCAGCATCAAAGGTCTCGCCGTATGCGACCACTGAACGCATGATCTTCTGTAAAACCTTTCCGCTGTCACCGTTTAGTATAGACTGTTCTTCTGCTGTAAGTTTCATATTGACCCTTAGGTGATTGCTGCATATTAAATTTAAACTAACAAAAGTACTTGCATAATGCAAGTAAAAAAACGCCGCATTGCTTATAAAAAATATTGACAATAAGGAAACATTATTGCATATTACGAAACATAACAATGTTAGATAAGGGGTTTTTATGGAAAAACTTATAATAACAGCTGCCCTTACCGGCGGTATACATGGGAAAGAAGCAAACGAGGCCTTGCCCGAACAGCCGGGCGAGATCATCAGGAGCGCAATTGACTGTTTCAACGCGGGTGCCGCCATTGTGCACATTCACGCAAGGGACAGCCGGGGCAACGGTGTGGCAGACAGTGCCATCTTCGGTGAAATTAACGAGGGTATCAGGAGCAGGTGTGACGTGGTAATTCAGAATACCACGGGAGGGCCTGAATTGCCGATAGAAGACAGGATATCAAGCCTTGATGCAAAACCTGAAATGGCATCATTGAACATGGGGTCAGTGGTGTTCTTTTACCAGGGAAAGGAGCTGAAATTTTTCAATCTCAGGTCTGAAATCGAAGCATTCGCCAGTGCCATGCTGGAAAGGAACATCAAGCCCGAGATGGAAGTATATAACCCCTCCATGTTCATGGAGGTGGAGAACCTGGTAAAGAAAGATCTGCTGGCCAAACCTTATTACGTGAATTTCGTGATGGGCGTTGGAGGCATGGGGGGATTTCCCGGTACCCCTGAAAACCTTGTGGTGATGAAAGACCGCCTGCCAGATGGGGCCATGTTTAATGTATCGGGTATCGGGAAGTACCAGCTTCACATGAATACCATGTCAATGCTCATGGGTGGTCACGTCCGTACAGGCCTTGAGGATAACGTGTTTTACAGGAAGAATGAACTTGCAGTTTCAAACGCGCAGATGGTGGAACGCCTGGTGCGGATAGCCGGTGAACTGGGAAGGGAAACAGCTACACCGGAGGAAGCACGGCAGATTCTGGGCATAAAGGGGAAATGACATGTCAAAGAAAATGTGGGAGCCTTCAAAGGCGCGGGTAAAAGATACCCGCATGTATGAGTACATGCATTTTGTCAATGACCGGTATGGAAAAAAATTTAACGGGTATGATGAACTGTATAACTGGTCTGTTACCAGTACCGGTGATTTCTGGGCATCCGTGTGGGACTACCTGGAGGTAATTCACTCCAGGCCATATGAGTACGTGGTAGATGACGCCACTAAAATGCCCGGGGCCACCTGGTTTGAAGGGGCCAGGCTTAATTTCGCGGAAAACCTTTTGCGGTACAGGGATGACAGGCCTGCAATTCAGAGCGCGGCCGAGTGGACCCAAAACGTGAAAACAATGACCCACGCAGAACTCTACGGTGCGGTGGCAAAGGCGGCATCCACACTGCGCAAGATGGATATTCAACCGGGTGACAGGGTAGTGGGATACATGCCTAATACTGCCGAGACGGTAATCTTCATGCTGGCCGCTGCCAGTGTTGGTGCGGTCTGGTCGTGCTGTTCACCTGATTTTGGTAAAAAGGGTGTGCTTGACAGGTTTGGGCAGGTACGACCGCGGGTGCTGGTAACCACTACCGGCTATTATTATAACGGAAAACCCTTCTCAACTATTCCCAACCTGAAAGAATTTATGCCTGAGCTTGATTCGGTAGAAAAGGTGGTGGTGATACCATACGCCGAAATAGATGCTGATATAGATTCACTGGACAGGGCAACCTGGTATAATGACTTCATTGATAAGGATGCAGACAGTATCGTGTTTACGCAATTGCCCTTCTACCATCCACTGTATATTATGTACTCCTCCGGTACCACGGGCCTGCCCAAGTGCATGGTTCATGGTGCCGGCGGAATACTGCTTAACCAGCTCAAAGAACTGGTATTGCATACGGACGTGAAGCGTGACGACCTGGTCTTCTACTATACCACAACCGGCTGGATGATGTGGAACTGGCTGGTGGCATCCATCGGTGCCGGTGCGTCTGTGCTGTTGTTCGACGGTTCTCCATTCTATCCCGACCCAGGTGTGCTCTTCAGGCTTGCCGAAGATACGGGTATGACCGTTTTCGGTACCAGTGCCAGGTACATAGCCGCCCTTGAACAGAATGGCGTGGAGCCTGTGAAAGATCATGATCTTTCCAGTATCAAGGCAATACTGTCAACGGGCTCACCCCTGGCCGAAGAAAGTTTCGATTACGTGTATAACAGGATCAAGGAAAACGTGTGCCTGTCTTCAATATCAGGGGGATCGGACATAAACGGCTGCTTCGCACTGGGGAATCCCATGGGACCGGTATACCGTGGAGAGCTGCAGTGCAGGGGGCTGGGCATGAAGGTTGAAGCCTTTGACGAAAACGGTAAACCGGTACGGGATAAACCAGGCGAGCTTGTGTGTACCGCGCCCTTTCCGTCTATGCCCATTTACTTCTGGAATGATGAAAGCGGGGAGAAATACCATAATGCCTATTTTGACGTGTATCCCGGTGTATGGCGCCATGGTGATTTCATCATGATCACCGAACACAACGGTGTTATCATATACGGCCGCTCAGATGCCACTCTTAACCCCGGCGGGGTACGAATCGGTACAGCGGAGATATACAGTGCACTGCATGATACACAAGAAGTGGCTGACAGCCTTGTTGTGGGACAGCAGTGGGATAACGATATAAGGGTTGTCCTTTTCGTTAAGTTGAACAAGGGATTTATACTGGATGATGAACTGAAGAAAAGGATAAGAAAAACCATACGGGAGAACGCTTCTCCCAGGCATGTGCCGGCAAAAATCATTGCGGTAGATGATATTCCATATACAATAACAATGAAGAAGGTAGAACTTGCGGTACGAAACATCATTCACGGGAAACCGGTTACCAACAGGGACGCCCTGATGAACCCGGAATCCCTTGACCTGTACCATGATATACCGGAACTTGAAGAAGAATAACAGACTTATGCAAGGAGGAGATACATGAGAATTGCAGTAGTGAACGAAGTGAGCGCGTGCAAACAGAACGGTGACATCATAAAGGCCCTTGAAGGACGGGGCCATGAGGTCATAAACGCCGGTATGAAAAGTCCGGATGAAACTCCTGAACTTACCTATGTTCATACCGGGTTACTTGCCGGTTTACTTTTAAATACAGGTACCGTTGATTTTGTGGTTGGTGGTTGCGGAACCGGCCAGGGGTTCATGACATCGGTGATGCAGTATCCAAACGTGGTATGCGGGTTGACGGCAACACCCCTTGAAGCATGGCTATTCGCCCAGATTAACGGGGGAAACTGTGTCTCTTTGCCGTTACTGTACAATTACGGCTGGGCAGGAGACGTAAACCTGAAAAATATCTTCGACAGCCTCTTCAGCGTGGAATTCGGACAGGGCTACCCCGAACACAGGAAGGAATCACAGCAGAAAAGCCGAAAGATGCTGTTTAAGATTTCTTCGTTAACCCACAGGTCATTTGCTGAAATCATCGATCAGCTGGATGACGAGGTGGTACAACCGGTGCTTACCTTCCCATCGGTGCTTGATATCATCAACGTGGATGGATTAACCGACGAGAAGCTTAAGGCGTCTATATTGAATCGGGTATAGTTTTTAAGGATCACCGCGAAGGCGCTAAGTACGCAGAGTTCGCAAAGGGGAAAAAGGAAAGAGAAAGAGATATTAATAAATACTTTCTTTTCTTTCTTAGCGAACTTTGCGCCCTCCGCGCCTTTGCGGTGAAAACACTGCATTAAATGATTGATGCCCCGCACACATGTATGCTATAGTGACACACGGAACAATACAAACTAAACCCATCATAAAAGATAATGAAAAAAGTAAACTTTTACTGGATATATATCCTGGAATGTGAAAATGAAAGCCTGTATACGGGGTATACGGCAAATCTTGGCAAGAGATATTTTCAGCATGTGACCGGTACGGGTAACGCGAAGTATACCCGCAGTTTCAAGCCTGACAATATAGCCCAGGCATGGCGGCTGTTCGGGTCGCAGGGGGACGCGTTGCGAATTGAGAAATTCATAAAAGACCAGGACAGAAGAACGAAGATCCTTCTTGTGCGGTTTCCCGAAAGGCTGAAAGAGATGGCGGATGCGCATTTTAACGAAGATTTCAAGTTGTATACGTTCAATCCTCACCTCATAGAGTGGGAAGCCCTGAACATGTCAAAGAAGGATGTACGAAAGAACAAGAATCCATACGGGGACGCCCCGCCGGGTGATATAACATGACAGGATAGTGTTACATGCCACGAAGAAGAATAATAAGACGCCGAAACAGCAAAGCCGGGTTACCACCGGGAACGGTAATGTATACCGGCGAAAAGAAAGTGAGCCGGATAAGCATTGATCGTTTTGACTACGACGAAGAAAAGTACAGTGAAATAAAAGTACATTCCCTTGGCGGTTTTTTAAAAACTGAAGAGGGACGGGTTACCTGGATCAATATTAACGGTTTGCATGATACAAATATTATTGAAGATATTTCAAACATGTTTGGTATTCATCCGCTGATTCAGGAAGACATTGTCAACACTGATCAGCGTCCAAAGGTGGACGAGATTCAGGACTACATGTTCATCTCGGTAGATATGATCGATTATAACATGGGTGACACCGAGGTGCTGTCAGAACAGGTAAGCATTGTTCTTGGCAAAAACTATGTTATTACTTTCCAGGAAAGAGAAGGCGACCTTTTTGACTCTGTCCGTAACAGGATACGGAACAAGGCTGGAAGAATACGTAAAATGAAAGCGGACTACCTGGCATATTGCCTGATGGACGTGATCGTAGACCATTATTTCGTCATCCTGGAGCGTATCGGGGACGAGATAGAAGGCATAGAAGAATTGCTGGTAGAGGATATGGAGCAGGTAACACTTCAGAGGCTTCATGTTATGAAAAGAAATCTAATCTATCTTAGAAAATCATTATGGCCGCTTCGCGAGGTTGTGTCTCACCTGGAGCGAACAGAATCAACGCGTATAACGGAAGATACAAGAATGTTTATGCGGGACGTCAACGATCACGCCTTGAGGATTATTGATACCCTTGAAACATACAGGGAGATGGTGTCCGGTCTTTTTGATATTTACATGACCATGGCAAGCAATAGGATGAACGAGGTGATGAAGGTTCTTACCATCATTGCAACAATATTCATCCCCCTCACATTCATTGCGGGTATATACGGTATGAATTTCCGGTACATGCCCGAACTTGAATGGAGATGGGGATACCCCTTTGTCATGATTTTCATGGCTGTTCTTGGCATAGGGATGCTTTTCTATTTTAAGAAGAAGAAATGGCTGTAGTCGAATTAATATTCTTGACCGTATATAACAGTTGGTGCCATTATTGAGCTATTGATCTTGATTTTTATATGTAAGGATATGGATTATGCAACAACCTCTTGGAATTCTCGTTTACGGGTTTAAACTGGAAGAAGCTGAACAGATCGTCATCGCCTTTGAAGACCGGTTTGGAGCTGAAGTTGTGCTGGTGAGTGCCACTGGTAAAGAGAAAAAGACCGTCCAGGAGATTCTGGACATCGGCCCCGGTGGTGAATTTGACGAGAAAGAAGATCGTATGCTTATGTTTCTTGGCTTTAACGATCAGCAGATAAAACAGGCATTAAAGGCTTTCCCATCAGATGTGGGTATACCCCGCCCGATTTTTTGCGGTTTAACCGAAGATAATGTTAACTGGACAATAAAGCGATTAATGGAACACCTGAAGGAAGAACAGGTACAGGCCAGGGAAAACAAGATATAATTCTCTACCCGTTTCGGTATATACAGCAGCATCATAAAAATAAAAAATTTCGGGATATCCTGTGAACTTATTCACAAGCAACAGGCTTGATCAGCTGGTGGACAGGCTGGCTGATAATGCTGCCTCCGCTGGCACCGACCCCCTTGAAGAATCCGTTATCGTGGTGCAGAGTCCAGGGATGGAACGCTGGCTTGCCATGCAGCTTGCAGACCGCCTTGGTGTGTGGGCCAACTGCCGGTATCCATTTCCCAATGCACTGGTAGCGGGGCTGCTTGACAGCGTGCTGCATCATCAGTACGCTGAAAGGGCATCGGTATTTGACAGGGCGGTGCTCAAATGGCGGGTATACGACATTTTACGCACGCATGCCGGTGAACCGGTTTTTGCCGAACTTGCCGGCTACATGGGAGCATCCCCGTCCACCCTCAGAACGTACCAGCTTGCTGAACAGGTTGCTGACGTGTTTGACCAGTACATGGTCTACAGGCCGCAGATGCTTCTTGACTGGGAAGATGATGCAGGCCCCCTCATGTCTGAAAACCAGTGGCAGCCCGCCATGTGGCGCCTGCTCTCGTCAACCCAGTCGGGACTGCACAGGGCTAGGATAAAACTCAGGTTTCATGAGAAGCTCTCGGGTATGAAGAAAAAAGAATTTCAGCAGCAGTACGGCCACATGCTTCCGGGGGCGCTGCACCTGTTCGGGGTGACCTCACTGCCTCCGTTTCACATCGAGGTGCTGGCCGAGATATCCCGCTTTATACCGGTACATGTCTACCAGCTCAATCCATGCAAAGAGTTCTGGTATGACATCGAAAAAGAAGCAAAGATCTCACGTGTTGAAAAGCAGTACAACCTGAGATACGGCAAGGTGCCCCGCCATCACATGGAAGTGGGTAACAGCCTGCTGGCATCTCTTGGACTGGTGGGCAAGCAGTTTATACCCATGGTATGGGAGTACGCCCGAAACGAGCCCTTTGACGATGCCGCATACCGCAGGAATCCCGGCCACTCTGTGCTCACCATGGTGCAGAACGATATTCTTGAACTTGTAGACAGGGGAGCCCCGTCGGGGAAGAATGACCCCGATTACCAACAGATGCGCATTTCTCCCCTTGACCGTTCAATACAGGTGCACTCCTGTCACGGCCCCATGCGTGAAGCCGAGGTGCTTCGTGATGTGCTGCTTGACCAGTTCAACACTACACCCGGCCTTGAACCGCAAAACGTGCTGGTGATGATACCTGATATCGATACCTACGCATCCTACATCGACGCGGTGTTTGGTAATCCGGGTTCGGGTGAGCAGTATATTCCATATTCCATAGCCGACCAGAACCTGCGGTCGGTAAGCACCACCATCGATACATTCTTCGCCGTGCTGGACTGCATGGACAGCCGGTTCGAGGCGGGGAGGGTATTTGAGATACTGCAATGCGACGACGTGGCCCGGAAATTTCAGCTGTCCCCCGCAGACCTCGACCTGGTTCAGCGATGGATCCGTGAAACCGGCATACACTGGGGAATAGACGATTCCCACCGGGCCCGCCTTGATCAGCCCCCCACGGTGATTCACAGCTGGCGCTACGGACTTGACCGCATGATTCTAGGCTTTGCCATGCCGGGTGATGATACATTCATATACAATGACATCCTTCCATATGATCATATAGAGGGGGACAACGCGGCGGTGCTGGGCAACCTGGCGGATTTCTGCCAACTGCTGTTTTCCCTTGTTGAAACATTCTCGGGCAGTGCTGCCATTTACGAGTGGCACAGCCGCATCAACCTTCTGCTTGACGCGCTTTTTCAACCTTCAGACCATACACAGCCATACGTGCAGATGATACGTGACCGCATGGGACAGCTTGCCGAAAACGTTACCGGGGAGATATTTGACGGTACCATCGACCTGCCCGTGCTGCGTTCATGGCTGCAGAACGAGATAAGCGAAGAACGGGTGAGCACCTCGTTTATGACGGGGGGCATCACCTTCTGTGCCACCCTGCCCATGAGAAGCATACCCTTTGAAATTATATGCATGATGGGGATGAACGACGATACCTTTCCCCGTAAAGACCGTGTGCGTGGATTTGACCTGATGTACCAGGAAGGAGGGCCCAGGCCGGGGGACAGGTCTACCAGGAATGACGACCGGTATCTTTTTCTCGAGACCATAGTCTCGGCAAAGAGCCTGTTGTGCATTACCTACACCGGGCAGAGTGCCAGGGATAACAGCAGCATACCCCCCTCGGTGGTGGTTAGCGAACTGCTTGATTACCTTGGTCAGGGATACATAGTTGAATCCGGCGACGGTGAAGACATGCTGTCACACGTGGTAACGTATCATCACCTGCAGTCATTCAGTCCCGCTTATTTTACCGGTAACCAGAGGCTTTTCAGCTATTCGGCCACCCGGCTTGAAGCATGTAAAAGCCTGGTTGATGACCGGAAGGATATGCCCTCTTTCGCCGGCAGTCCGCTGCCTTCACTTACCCCGGAAGAGGGTGCCATTATCACCCTTGATGAACTGGTGAAATTCTTTGATAATCCGGCAGCCTTCTACTGTACCAGGCGCCTGGGTATTCAGCCTGAAATACGCTTCGACGAGATGGATGACCGGGAGCCCTTCAGCCTGGACAACCTGCAGACATTCTCTATTACAAGTGAATTATGTGACAGGTACCTTGATCATGAAGACATTCAGAACATGCGTGAGGTGATATACGCCAGGGGTATGCTGCCCCAGGGAACCTGGGGCGGGGTTATTTATAGCCATGCCGAAAAAAGGGCGTTGCGGTTTGCCCATAAGGTGGCAGAAGTAACCGGTGACGTGCCACCTTCAGATATTACCGTCGATATTCAGTTCGGCACCAGCAGGGTTCGGGGTGTCATTAACGGCATACGGGGTGACCGGCTGGTGCGGTTCAGTCCCGTGAAGATCAAGGGCCGTGACATACTGCGAGGATGGATATACCATTGCGCCCTGAACGGGGTAGATGAGACGCCAGGTTGCTCCACGGTATGCGTCTTTAAGGACGCGGTTGCCGCCTTTGAGCCGATACCCCGGTCACAGGCCCGGCAGGTGCTGGGTGAACTTGTTGATCTCTTTCACCGGGGAAATGAACAACCACTGGTATTCTTTCCCGGAACCTCGTGGGAATATGCCTCTGCCATACTTACGGGAAAAGACGAACAAAAAGCCTACGGAAGTGCAAAACGAAAGTGGGAGGGCAGCGACTACAACGCTGGAGACATGAATAATGCCAGCGTGTCACTGTGTTTCGATGAAAAGGCCATCAGCAGTAAAGAGTTCAGAAGCCATGCCATGAAGATATACACACCGGTGTTCGAACATCTCAGCGTGGATACAGATGGTATATAAACGGGTATGAACGAAAAGCATACATACAGTATATTTGACCTGGTGAACACACCCCTTTCGGGCACCAACCTCATCGAGGCAAGCGCGGGAACGGGCAAAACCTTTAACATAGCCGGGCTCTACCTGCGTCTTATCTTCGAGAAAGAACTGGAAGTCGACCAGGTGGTGGTGGTTACCTATACCGAGGCCGCCACCGAAGAACTGCGTGACCGTGTTCGCCGGCGGCTCACCGAGGCCTACCGGTATCTTTCCGGGCATGAAGTTGAGCTGCATGAAAATGAAGAGCTGCTGCCCGCCCTGAAGGAAAAGTATTCTTCCGATGAAAGAAAGCTTCGAAACCTGCGGGTGGCGGTGAACGATTTTGACCGGGCCGCCATTTTCACCATACACGGATTCTGCCAGCGTATGCTTCGTGAATACGCCTTCGAGAGCAGTTCTCTTTTCGATACAGAGCTCACCACCGATGAAACGGTGATAACCGGTGAGATCGTTGACGATTACTGGAGAAGCAAAATCAACAGTATGTCTCCAGTGCTGGTGGACAGCCTCTACAGGAAGGGGGTAACCCCCGGCTACGGCAGGCAGCTTTTGCGCAAACGCTCTATCGACCCGGGATTTTTGGTGGTGCCCTCTGTCCCCATTGCCGGTACCGCTGAGATTGAAAGGCTGAACCATGAATTGCAGGCCCTTTTCAAGAAAGCAAAAGAAGCATGGGAAGATAACCGGTCGGCTGCCGTAGCATTGATTGACGGCGCCATCGAGGGGGGGGTGCTGTATGCCAATGTGTACAGGCGGGCAAATTTCCAGGGCATGGTTGCCCATCTCGACGGATATTTCAGCGGCAGCGATGCCCTGGCAGCCGGTGATACACTGAAGAAATGGTCAACCGAAGAGTTGACAGTAAAAACAAAGAAAGGAAATGAAACTCCTGTCCACCCCGTATTTGACGCCTTCGGTGCCCTCCATGAATGCATAGAGGCATTCAACGCATTCATGGATCAGCAGGTAATTGCCATCAAGAGGGATTTTTTCAACTACGTGGCAGACGAGCTTCCCCGCAGAAAAGAGCAGAAAAACCTGCGAACCTTCGACGACATTCTAAAGGATATGCATACCGCCCTTAACGGTGATTCTGAAAGCCTGCTTGCCCGGGCGGTGCGGCGTAAGTTCAGGGCCGCCCTCATCGACGAGTTCCAGGACACCGATCCGGTGCAGTACAGCATTTTTACCACCATATTCAAATACGAAGAGTATATCCTGTATCTCATTGGCGACCCCAAACAGGCAATTTACGGCTTCAGGGGGGCGGACATATTCGCCTACCTCAAGGCCACCGAAGATGTGACCTCAACCTATACCCTGGGCACAAACTGGCGGTCCGATCCGGGACTGGTGACGGCGGTGAATACCATTTTTACGCAGAAGGAGCATCCATTCGTCTTCGATCGTATTCAGTATCCCGGTGTGTCATCCCGGGCGGGTGCTGCCGATGCACTTCACGTTGATGGTGAAGACCCCCTGTCCATGGCGATATGGTATATGGGTGAACAGTTCGCTGATGACAAAAATGGCTTCATCAATAAGGGTAACGCTTCAGAGAGTATCGCCGCGGCAGTTGCCATCGAGATATCAAGGCTTTCCTCACTCGGGGGCAGGGGCAGGGCCATGATTGAGGATGAACCGGCCAACCCCGGTCACATGGCGGTGCTGGTTCGAAAGCACAGGCAGGCACAGCTGGTGAAACGGCATCTTTCACGGTATAATATACCCGCGGTGGTATACTCCACCGGCAGCGTATTTGCCACAGAAGAGGCATCCCAGCTTGCACTGGTGATGATGGCCGCCGCCGAACCTGCCAGTGATACCAGGGTACGAACGGCACTTGCCACCACAATCATCGGATGTGATGCCCGTGAGATATACGATCTCTCAAATGATGACAGCCGCTGGGACAAGTGGATGGAAACCTTTCATCTCTACAACGAGGGATGGAAAAAATACGGATTCATGAGCATGTTTCGCAATCTGATGGAGCAAAACCACGTCGCACCGAGAATCCTGTCACTGCCCGCGGGAGAGCGGCGGTACACCGACCTGCTGCACTGCGCGGAGGTGCTGCAGCGAATCGAACGGGAGGGAATGCCGGGAGTTGAGGGACTTATGCAATGGTTTTTGCAGCAGCTTTCTTCCGAAAATGCTGAGGAAGAATACCAGGTGCGGCTTGAAACCGATGATACGGCGGTGAAGATCATCACCCTTCACAGGAGCAAGGGTCTGCAGTTTCCCATAGTATTCTGCCCCTTTATGTATGACGGTGTGGATAATGATAAAGACTTCACCTTTCACGATCCTGAAAGGGACGATGCACTTACCCTGGATATCGCAAATGATAAAACCGGTACCAACGTCGATCATCACAGGTATGAACAGCTGGCAGAACAGGTGCGGCTGTTTTACGTGGGATTAACCCGGGCGAAGCACCGCTGTTACATGGCTTGGGGTAAGATACGGTCATTTGAAGAGTCAGCCCCGGGGTATCTTTTCCATTACCAGGACATACTGCAGCGTGGAAATGGCACCGGTGATCTGAAAACCATTCTAAATGGAATTGATACAGGCGTACTACATGAACATCTTGAAAAATTGCAGGATTCATCAGGTAACGCCATTCGTGTTATTCCCCTGCCCGGCGATGGTGGAACAGTCTATACATCACAGGGGCAGGTGCCCTCAAAACTGGACAGGCGGAAGTTCAAGGGAACCATATCATCTGACTGGAAGATAGCCAGCTACTCGTCCCTCTCGGCATATCATGGAGAAATGCCCGTTCGGGACATGGATGGCGACATTTTTTATACCGCTGCACCCGCAGTTTCGGGTGACGACTCATTTATGGACTTTCCAAGGGGAACACGGGCGGGTCTCTGCATTCACCGTATATTTGAAGAACTGGATTTCACAAAAGATGATGACCACCGGACAATAGCGGGGGATATCCTTGCCCGCTATGGATTCGAAGAACGATGGAACAGCGTGGTAGCAGATATGGTGCAGCATGTGCTGGGGGCAGGCCTGGAAACCGGGGATGATACCATTCAGCTTTCACAGGTTGACAGTGCGAACAGGCTCAACGAGATGGAGTTCTACTTTCCCGCCGAAAAGATACAGCCCGAAGGACTTGCCGGGGTGTTTGAAAGCGGTGATATATTCCTGGTCAGGTTCAGGGACATGCTCAGGTCACTGGATTTTTCACCGGTAAAGGGATACGTGCGGGGCTTTGTTGACCTTGTATTCAGGCATAATGAAAAATATTATATCGTAGACTGGAAAACCAACTGGCTTGGCAGCAACACCGAAGATTACAGCCGCCCCATGCTTGGCAGGGCAATGGAAGAGCACTATTACGTGCTGCAGTATTATCTTTACTCGGTGGCACTGCACCGGCACCTGCAAAGCAGGTTGAAGGGCTATAATTATGACAGGCATTTCGGCGGGGTGTTCTATCTATTCCTGCGGGGAATACATAAACAGGAGGGCAGCAGGTATGGTGTTTACCATGACAGGCCCGACCGTGAATTGATCGAAAAACTTGACGGGTATTTCAGAAGTGAATGAAGGTGTAACCGGATGAAAGACCGCGAAACAATACAGCAGGTGCTCAGCCTTTCATGCTTTGAGCCCATTGACCGGCATTTCGCCCGGCTGGTTGTACGCCTTGCAGGTGAAGCTGCCGACACCCCTCTTGCGGTGGCGGCCCTGCTTGCAAGCAGCCGCACCGCGCATGGTGATATCTGTGCAAGGCTTGCAGAAAGTGCCGGCAGGCAGCTTGGCGAGGTACTTGCCGGGTATACGGGTGAGGAACAGCCGGCCTGTCCTGCCTTGACGCTGCCGCGGTTAGATGGGTGGAGAAAGTCTCTGCTTGGCTCAGGGCTGGTGAAAAGCCCTGACGAGGCCGGCAATACCCGTGCCCCCCTGGTGCTTGATGATGAAGGTAATCTTTTCATGTACCGCTACTGGCAGTACGAGATGGTAATTTCCCGGTGGATCGACCGCAGGGTGCGTTCAGATGGAGAGATTCTTCACTCAATAATGGAAAGGGTGCATATGGATGTGCTGCGGGATGGACTTAACCGGCTGTTTACCACAGATGACGGGTACAACTGGCAGCGCCTTGCCGCAGCCTCAGGTGTATTGCGGCCTTTCACCGTGCTGACCGGGGGGCCGGGGACGGGCAAAACCACCACCGTCATCAAGATGCTTGCGGTGATCATCGAACAATACCTGGCCGGCAACACCATACCATCCATTGCCCTGGCTGCCCCAACGGGAAAGGCTGCCGGAAGAATGAAAGAAACCATAAAGCAGCAGCGCCTCCAGATTGAATGTGACCAGGCCGTGCGTGACCATATACCGGAAGAGACCTTCACCCTCCATAGACTGCTTGGCACAATTCACGGACGTTCCCACTTCAGGCATAATGAAGACAATCCCCTGCCGTATGACGTGGTAATAGTCGACGAATCATCCATGGTAGATGTGGCGCTTATGGCACGCCTGGTTCAGGCCATGCCAGAAAAGGGCCGGCTCATTCTTCTTGGTGACCGTGATCAGCTCTCATCGGTAGAAGCCGGCGCCGTTCTGGGTGATATCTGTGACAGCGGGCAGTATCACGGCTATACCGGCAAGTGGAATGATGTGCTGCAGGGTGTTTCTTCCGGACTGCCTGCTGAAAAGATAAATGATGCCGAACCCCCAATGGCAGACACGGTGGTTATGCTGCAGAAAAACTACAGGTTCGGCACCGGAAGCGGAATCGGTGAATTAAGCAGGTCTATCAGGGAGGGGGACGAAAGGACTGTGCTTTCCCTGCTTGAAAGTGACCAGTACGGCGAAATCAGTATTATCCAGCCGGCACAGGCCGATAAGGTACTTGCAGTGCTTCCACAACTGGTGACTGAAGGATACGGTGCCTTTACGCGGGCAAATTCCCCCGAAGCGGCATTCTCAAAATTTGCCGAATTTACTATACTCACCCCCTTTCGAACCGGGCCTTTTGGTATACACAGCCTGAACCATGCGGTTGAAAAGATACTGCACGGTAAGAGTCAAATATCGGTTCATACACCCTGGTATAATCACCGGCCTGTTATGATAACCGTGAACGATTACTCTCTCAGGCTTTACAACGGCGACGTGGGCATCGTGCTTCCCGATGATGTGCCCCGTCAGCACGAAGACACTGCAAAACGAGTCTGGTTCCAGGAGCCGGGGGGGAGCTTCCGTTCGCTGTCACCTTCAAGGCTGCATGCAACCCAGACATCGTATGCCATGACGGTACACAAAAGCCAGGGCTCCGAGTTCGACCATGTGCTGCTTGTGCTTCCACCTTCAGTAACCGATACCTCTTCACGCCTTCTTACCAGGGAGTTGCTTTATACCGCCGTCACACGGGCCAGGTCAAGGGTGACCATTCTCGGCAGCAAAGACGTTGTTTCATACATGGCAGCCAACCCCACAATGCGGGCCTCGGGATTGCGTAATCTCCTGTGGTCAGGAAGGTAGTTGTTCACTGAATAAACTGCTTGATACAAAACAATCATCATGTAGAATATGTGAAAAATCTCAATACTTTACCTGCTGAGGAATCATATGAATATTCTTATTTACGGCGGCGGCGCGGTGGGCCTTGGAGCAGCCGTGAGCCTGGTGAACAACGGCGAACAGGTGACAATAATTGACCTGCCTGAAACGGTTCATGAACTTCGGTCACGGGGAATTGTACAAACAGGTATACTGGGAGAACATACAGTTTCTCCCGATTCCTTCAAGACCTTCGCTGATATCGAAAACATACCATTAGAAAAATATGATTACATACTTGTCTGTATAAAGTCTTTCATGTCTTCAGCCACTGCCGGGGCCCTGCATACATGGCAGGATATAATTGGTGAGAATACTCCCATTGTGCTCTTCCAGAACGGCTGGGGCAATGCCGAGGCATTCGTTGAATATTTTAACAGGGATCGCATCTTCAATGCCCGGGTTATGACAGGGTTTATGAAGCCGGCCCTGCATCACGTGGATATCACTGTTCATGCCGATGACGTGCATGCGGGGAGTCTTTTCGGGGTATCATCGGATATCCTTCTTCCCCTGTGTGAAGCCCTCACCGCGGGGGGGCTGTCATGTATCACCACGGATACCATTGAAAGGGACCTCTGGGCGAAGATGCTGTATAACTGCGCCCTGAATCCACTGGGTGCCATGTTCAATGTGAAATACGAACGGCTTGCCGCTTCTGAACATTCACGCCATATAATGGATTCAATCTTTGACGAGATATTCCATGTTATCAGGGCCGCGGGATTTTCAACCCACTGGAAAACAGCCGATGAATACCGGGAGGTGTTCTACAACACCCTTGTCCCGGCAACCGCCGAACACCAGTCTTCAATGCTGCAGGACATCCGGGCGGGAAGGCGAACCGAGATTAACGCCATGAACGGTGCGGTGGTTGCCCTTGCAAAAGAGAATAAAGTGGAAGTTCCCGTGAATAGAACTATTTCAGGAATGATACATTTTATAGAAGGGTAAAATGAAAAGAGATGTAAAGGCGATCTATTTTTCACCAACACGCACAACCCGTACCATCGTAAATACGATTGCGTCTGAAATATCCGGTGATGGATATTCCACCATTGATATAACTTCAATGGAAAATCGCGAAAGATCATATACATTTGATCAAGATGACCTGGTCATCATGGGGATGCCGGTTTACGCGGGAAGAATCCCCCAGACGGTTATTCCTTTTCTTACCAGCATAAAGGCCCATGGCACACCTGTAGTTCCGGTGGTTGTTTACGGGAACAGGGACTATGATGATGCCCTCCTGGAGCTTTCAGATTTAATGAAGAATACAGGGTTCAAACCGGTTGCAGCCGGTGCCTTTATCGGAGAACATTCGTATTCAAGGGATGATGCACCCATAGCCATGGACCGGCCGGATCATGCTGATTTGGAGATGGCCCGGGAATTCGGTAGACGAATTGCAGCCATGCTTGATGGCGAACCTGAAAATTCTATCCCAAAAGAGCCTGAAATACCCGGCAACAGGCCATACAGGGAAAGGATGCAGTTCCCACCTGTGAATATTCCCGTAAACAGTGATTCGTGTACAGCCTGTGATATTTGCGTGGAGGCATGCCCGGTGGATGCAATAGATCCGGATGATTACAGTCAAAATCCGGATAAATGCATTATATGCTGCGCGTGCATAAAGCAGTGTCCGGAGAATGCACGTACACTGAAATCTAAAGAGATAAATGCGGTCACGGAAAGATTGTCAGAGAAGTGTGCAGCGAGAAAAGAGCCCGATATCTTTATTTAAAGGAAAGCCTTTCCGTCACCCCTGTAGGTGTTTACTTTTTTCACGATGCCTGTTTTATCAACCAGGTAAAAGAAATTGAACCGCTCGCATATCTCTCCCGCCTTGGCGTGCTGAAAAAATACCGGGTCACCAAGGTTTAGTTCAGGACAGTCTTTTGGCAGTACCAGCGGGGTCTGCACCTCGCCGCCTCCCTCAAGGGGCAGGAGCTTCAATCCCTCGGGATACACGGGGACGGGCTGCTTGTCATCACCAGTGGGCCCGGATGCCTTGTAGCCCCCACCCAGGCAGGTTACCATTCCCTCTGCCGGTTTGCGGACAACCTGGATGGCAAAAAAGGCTGACGGTATAAAATCAACTTCCCTGTAATGCCAGAATAGCCCGGGGGCGTAAAACCCTGAACCCGCCGTAACCTCGGTCACCGAGGGATCCCTGCCCGTGGACACCAGGCTGCCGCTGCCGCCGCCGTTAACGATCTCAAGCTGAATACCCTCGCTGGCAAACATATCAGCTATGTTGATCCGACGGGGGGTGAACTCGTTGATTGATCGGTTTTTCAGAAGCCTGATAATCGCGTTCATGAACCACCTGTGGGGAAGGTTGTCATTTGGACCGGCAATATGTCCTTCGTAACCCATGATAGCGTTTATATTCACTCCCGGCATTGCCAGCGATGCCCGTGCTATCTCTATGGCATCCTGCACGGTACGCACCGGGCTGCGGCGTACACCAAGGTAGAGGGGAAGGTTCAAGGGTTTATATGCCGTATCCACTTCAAGGCAGGCGTTGAGTATAACCTTATGACTTTTACCAACTTCAGACAGTATTTTCAGGTGATCAATGGAATCGATCATCAGGGATACTTTCTTCTTTTTCCTGGTCAGTTCCACGAATGTTTTCATGTCAGAGGGTTGTACAGTGGGGTAGGCAACAATGAAATCATTGAGCCCCTTTTCGGCAAGAAAGGCGGTTTCCTCCATGGTAAAGGTCATGATACCTTTAAACTGATCTCCTCCCCTGCGGAATATGCGTTTCATAAGGTCAACACATCTTAGTGACTTGGAATGTATACGTATGCTTTTCCCGGTGTTCTGCTGTGTTGAGGCAATGTATTCAATGTTGCGGTCAAAGTTATCCAGGTCTACGAAGGCAAGGGGCATTGGTTCCTTTTTAAAGATAGACCGGTATCGTTCATATTGACTGGCTAATGGTATCATACGATTTCCTCGTCAAACCCCGGCATCTCTTTCATCTGAGCCTTGAAGTCAATACCCTGTTTTTCAAGCCACCTGACTCTCAGGAAGTAATACGCCGTTACCAGTATGCAACATGCAATGTAGATATAAGCCACCACCGGAAGTTCAGTTAACACGATGAACATGAAACCAAGACTTGAAAGAACGGCAATAACAGCCACGATTACCAGGGTAATCTTTGAAAGTTTGAAATATGAGGACGCATATCTATCGGGAAATTTGGTCGGAAGCCTGATAGCAGCGATTGCCAGGAGTGAAGTCATAAAAAGTATACCCACGGCGGTCACTACTCCATAGAAATCTATGCTTTTGCCCAGTAACAGCAGAAGAATAACGAAAATAAAAAATGCTGCTACCGCGTTAACAGGAGATCCGCTTTTATGTACCCTGCCAAGAAATGGGGGAACAAGCCTGTCCCGGGCCTGCGAGAAGAGTTCGCGGGGCAGGGCGATGGCACCTGCATTGAATGAGGTGAGGCCGGCGCTTATGGCACCCGCGCTGAGAACAAGTACAAACCAGGCTGGAAGAAAAAGAGCACCCGATTCCATAAGGGGGGCCTTCATTGCCTTGATGGCTTCAAAGTTATACGGAACTGATTTAACAAAAACGCTGCCAACCAGTATGTATATAACAAGCACAATGGAGCCGCCAATAAGAAGGGACAGGGGAATGTTCTTGCGGGCATTGTGCATTTCCTCTCCCATTTCAGCGATTACCTGGAATCCCATGCATACACTGTATGAGAGAATTATGGCCATGATGAATCCTCCCGCACCCTGTGGAAGTGTGAAGGACATCTCAATTCCCTGGCTGATGGTTCCGCATATGGCGTATACTATTAAGGCGATGACAAGATGAATTGCAAGTACCACCTGCAAAGATGCCGCCAGCCTGAGGCCGAAAAGGTAAAGAAAGAAGAACAGTATGGGCAGGATTATGGCTATTCCCAGCTCGGGTATGGCAAAGGGCAGGTATGGGCCGATATACTGGGCAACCCCCAGTGCTACCATGGCTGTCGAGCTTGCTCCACCTAAAATGGCCAGGTACGAGGTCAGTGAACCAAGGTAGGGGTTAAGCAGCCTGCTGGTATACAGGTACCCGGCACCCGCACGGGGCAGGGCGCTGGCTATTTGTACAATGGGAAGAACACCGATAATGGATATAATGATGGCGATGAGAAAAGCCAGCCACAGGGCCGAACCTGCCTGGGCGCTCACCGCGGCGATGAGGGCGTAAATGCCCATACCGATAACCCCTCCGATGACAAGGGCAACACCTCCGGGAAGACCGATGGTGCGTTCAAGTTTCATTTCATTGTGAGAACTTTCACCGTGTAATGACATGTGTACCCCCGTATTATCTGTATTATGTAATATGTATAACAGGTAACAGATAATATGAGCAATGTCGTAAAAAGTCTACAATAATTTCAGATGAGTGAAAGTGAATTGAGAGTGATGAAATTATCATGGACAAGATACCATTACATACTGTATTAGTATTCTAAAGATTTCATCTTACATGCACAATTATTGATTTATTTATACTAAATAGGAACAACATGAGACATCCAATTATACGGATTATAGTATTGCTTGCAATCTGTACCATGTGTACCGCGTATACCATACCTCACAGGAGTACTGCAGGAAAGGATTACCTGGTGAGCGGTAACAATACAGAGCTTAAGATCTACTACGATACAAGCAGTAATTTCAGCCAGAACCATGAAGGTAGTTTTGCCATGGACAGTGATACCGGTACGTCGTGGGTATCTGAAAAATCTGATGCTCCCCAGTGGTTCGAAGTTGATTTCGTTACCAAGCGTATCATGACTCATCTTATAGTATATCCCGGCAAGAAGGATGGGTTTAATACCATAAGATATTTCATATTGCAGTTCATGCACAGGGGCGAATGGTTCGATTTCAAAAAGGTTATACTTGCTGAAAAGAAAAAGTTATGGTATATGCCATGGAAATATGGGACAGCCTATCATGAGAAAGTAAAAATACCCCTGGGTGGAGTGGACGCCAGTACATTTCGTATCCTGGTTCCCAATGACGCTATGATAGATGCCCATGCTGCCCTTGCCGAAGTGGAGGTATATGCCGGAAGTCAGAAACTGAAATATTTTGATGAACGATTGTATAACCTGTGTTTTCCTGTAAAGAACGGGCTATTTCCTGAAAGTAAGCGATCATATCCCAACGCACCCAGGGAATACAGGGGTGGACGGCACGTGGGACTTGATGTATACTATTACCATGACTCTGAAACATATAAGCCTATAAGAGTAGACAAGACGACGCCGGTGATATCGATAGCACCGGGAACTGTTGTTCGTGCTGACCGCGATTATGAGCCAATGACACCGGAAGAGTGGAAACGTCAGTCGCAGTTTTACAGTAACAATGCCCGTACCTTTGTAAAACGTTCTTTCGGAGGCATCCAGGTTTGGATTGATCATGGTAACGGGGTACTCTCAGCATATAATCATCTTTCAAAGTTAGATGGCTCAATAAAGGAAGGAGCACGGGTTAGCAGGGGTGAGAGAATAGGATGGATCGGAAATTCTGGTCTGCTTGGAGAAGCAGAAGGTAAAGATTATGGGATGCATCTCCATTTTGAAATATGGGTGGATGGACATTACCTGGGATATGGACTTGAACATGAAGAGGTAAAAAGATACCTGCAGTGGATGTTTCGGGAAAGATAAAAAATAAGTAAAACCAAAAGAGGGTGGAGGTTACTTGATATGGCAGAAAAGAAAAAAACAACAGATTCAAAAAAGAAAAGCACAGTCAGAAAAACCGGGAAAGAGAACACATCCGTGAAAAAAAATACATCAAAAAAAGAAGATACTGACGAACAGAAACTGAGGGACGCGTTAAAAGAGTATGCCGAAGATCTTGATCTTGAAAGCCTGGCATTTTTGGTACAACAGGCACAGGTTCTTCGCAAGCGATTAAAAGTTCAGGAACTCTCAAGGGAATATGAACAGCTGGATGTGAAAGCCATTGCAGCGAAAAAGGCGGGGGTGAGCAAAGACAAGCTTGAAGTGAAAGAGGCTGATGATAACAGTCATTTTATATTCGTGATAAACGGGGCAAGAAACTTCTTCAGTCTCAAAGAAATGCGTGAGATGGTAAAACTATGTCATCACGCCGCCAGCACAAATGACGGTGCAAGGCGTTTATATGCCTGGTTCGGCCGTCACAGGGAGGATGTGATCAAAGATACTTCTATTGATGGCCCCCTCGATACTGCCCTTCTTACCATGTATAATTATATCGTGAATAATTATACTGTAAAAGAATGATAGTCGTTTCAGTTTTTTAATTGCATCACGGGATGTTGTTGAGTATGATTCAGTACTATTAATTAAGCGAGGTACTTCCATGAAAAATAGATATATACCCATTCTGTGTGCCGCGATTATATTCCTATTCTCAGGATGTTTCGCACAGATAGACAGTTTTGTTTTTCTGACACCGGTAAACGAAGAAACATTAAAAGTTGATTTGAATTTTATCTTCTGGTTCTGGGGAGAAGGAAAGAAGAAGACTGAGAAAAAAGATATGAAGGCAGATTTTGAAGAGCTAAAAAAGAACCTGGATAAACACGGGGCAAAGGTAACAAAATTTGACCTGCTAGATCATTCGTATGGACAGGACAAGGTAAGCCGTACCCAGCTGAATCTCGAGTTTGAAGTAAGCAACAAAAAAGAGATTCCAATTCAATTAATGGTTGCACCTGATAAGAACAAGGAGAAGACAAACTTTTTCGGTCTTCCCTCCCTGAAGTATACTTCTGATAAGATCATATTTACTTTTCCAGAAGACGAAGCATTACCTGAGAAGGTAAACATGGATGATCCCCAGTCGAAGCAGAAAATACAGATGCAGCAGATGGCAAAAAATGTCATCTCTTCATTATTTTCTCTTACACTTGCTTTCCCGCAAACGGTCAATCCTGAAAAGGTAACGCTGGTGGTAAATGAAGAAAAGGGAACGACTCGTGAAGACCTGCCTGTAATAAAGATGGGCAGCATCAATATTGTAAAAATACCATCAATGGCACTGATTTCTGTTTTAAAAAAAGGCTATGTAATTGAAGTGGAACTGGAAAAACCTGAAAAATGAGTTAGTAAAATGATATAATGGAGTGACCGTACATGAAACTTTTATCGTGGAATGTCAATGGTATTCGTGCGGTATACAAAAAAGGCCTGATGGAATGGCTACAGCAGGAGAAAGCGGATATCTTTTGTTTTCAGGAAACAAAAGCCGCAAGGGAGCAGGTGCCTCCTGATATACTGGAAAATGATGGATATCATTCATATTTCTCAGAGGCCGAGAAGAAAGGGTATAGCGGTGTAGCCGTGTTCAGCAGACGTGAACCGGTGCACGTAGAATATGGCCTGGGTATTCCCCGTTTTGATAATGAAGGAAGGACAATTGTGGCCTACTTCGATGATTTTATCCTCTACAATATATATTTCCCCAATGGGAAAGCATCTAAAGAACGACTTGATTACAAGATGGACTTTTACGATGCTTTTCTGAAACATGCCAGCGAAAAGATGAAAGATGGTCACAATATTATTGTATGTGGTGATGTAAATACAGCACATACAGAAATTGACCTGGCACGGCCAAAAGCGAATGAGAATACATCCGGTTTTCTTCCAGAAGAGAGGGAATGGATAGACAGGCTTATCAATCAGGGCTTTATAGATACTTTCCGGCTATTTAACAGCGAAGCTGGTAATTATTCATGGTGGGATTACAAGACACGGGCAAGAGAACGAAATGTCGGCTGGAGAATTGATTATTTTTTTGTGAGCAATACCCTTCGGGATAGTGTAACTGACGCGTTTATACAGGATCACGTAATGGGATCAGATCACTGTCCGGTGGGGATAGAGCTTAAGGAAAAATAACCACGTATATTCATTTTTTTTACGTTGTGTATTTTGTGCAAACTACATAATTCCACGGTACATACCCCCGTCAATAAGCATGGTTGTCCCATTGATGAATCCCGCGTGTTCTGAAGATAGAAATGCTGCCAGGGCGCCGAATTCTTCGGGTTTTCCCGCTCTGCCAACTGGTATTTGGGAAATGAGAGACTGCAGTACCTCTTCGAAACTTATCCCCTCCCTTGACATCCTGTCTTTAAGCAGGTTTTTCACCCTGTCGGTCATGATATAACCGGGTGCCAGGGCATTGGCCGTAATATTCAGATGACCATATTCATCAGCAATACCTTTGATAAAAGGGATAACACCAGCCCTGGAAACATTAGAAAGTGCGAGGTTTTCAATAGGCTGCTTAACGGTGATGGAGGTTGAGGCTATTATTCTTCCCCATTCTTGAGTTTTCATAAAAGGGATAAAAGAATACACAAGCCTGATGGTGCTTATGCAGTTTAACTGCAGGGCGTCTTCAAAATCTGTTGTTCCGAGAACGTCCAAAGAACCTGCCGGAGGTCCTCCCGCGTTGGCAAAAAGAATATGAACTGTCTCGAAATTGTTGACAACTTCACGGGTAAATGCTTTCACTTCATTCGCGTCTGTTACGTTACATGGTTTATGGAAAACTTCCACCCTGTACTTTTTCCGTATCTCATCAGCAGTACGGGATAACTGTTCCTCGTTTCTTGCGCATATGGCAAGATTTACTCCTTCTGCAGCCAGCGATTCGGCAACAGCACGTCCAAGCCCCCTGCTTGAAGCGGTAACTACCGCTGTTTTCCCTTCAATTCCCAGGTTCATACCCAACTCCTGTGTATGCTAAAGTAGTGTATAATTGTATGAGACCCCTGGTTGCATGTCAACAGTGAATACCTGATTAAATGTGCAGTATCATTTCCAAGCTTAGTTATGTAGATAATATAAAAAAATGATCGACTGTGATAAAAAAATAATTTAAAATATAATCGATAATCAAGGAAACAGGTGTAAATACTGTATGAGAGCAAAATCAATAATAATTCTTATAATAGTCGGGGTGGTAGTAATACTATCCGCCCAGAATACAGGTAGTGTGCAACTTGAACTACTGGTCTGGCAGTTTTCATTGCCCCTTATACTTCTTATTTACGGGGTTCTTGTTACCGGTTTTATTGTGGGGCTGATATATGGCAGTATATCACGGCGTGATAGAACAAAGAAAAAACAAAAGAAGTACGAGATCGAAGAGACTGACAATATATACCCGGAAAAGAAGAATAGAAAAAAAAACAAGTGACATGAAAAACCTGCCAGTGAAAATATGAATGTTAAAAAGTACCCTGCCGATAAATAAAACAGCAGGTATGTATATTTCATTGCGGGGATTAACCATGACCACAACCCATTTAATATTGAGTATTATTGCTGCTGTTTTAGTTTTCGCGTTATTATACTTCATCATAAAAGAACTTATTAAGGTAGTTGCAGTGTTTACAGTTCTGATGGTTATTTACGTGGGATACCTCACGTATACGGGACAGCGCATACCTTCATCAAGGGATGAATTTGTTCAGCAGGGGGTTTCAGCTGTGCAGACCATAAAAGAAGGTGGCGGTAAATTATTTGAGTCAGTAGCAAAAGATGCGAAGGCTACCGGTAAAAAAGAAAACCTATGATATGGCAATTACCATAAAAAAATACTGCTGCGTATGCGGTTGTGAAATACAGGGAGAAGATGAAATATATCAAACCTGTACAGAAGGTATTGTAAAAGTCTCCAGGGGACATTACTGTCACATACATTCAAAAGAATCATCCACATCATTACCTGAAATACCCTCCAAAAAACCATAATAGAAAAAGAAGAATTCCCGGCGTACAATTCTGCTTGACTTTGCAATATTGACATACAACAATATGTCAATAAATGAAATCTTTTCATTCCATAATACCACGAAAAGATACCGGGAGGAAATCATGTCTGCAGGATATACAGGAAAATATTGTATAGTCGACCTGACAAACAGGAAAACAGAAATAATAGAACCGGGTGACCCTTTTTACCGCAAATACCTTTCAGGATACGGGCTGGGGGCTGCCGTCATAACCATGCGGCAAAAAGCGGGGGTTGATCCTCTCTCACCGGACAGCTACCTTGGTTTTTGTTCAGGTCTTCTCACTGATACAGGCGCTTTCTTTTCAGGCAGGTTCATGGTAGTTGGAAAATCACCTCTCACTGGTGGGTGGGGCGATGCGAATTGCGGTGGGTTTTTCTCACAGAAACTCAAACGGGCCGGTTATGATGCGGTGTTCTTTACCGGCAAGTCAGATAATCCGGTATATGTAATAATAGACGAGAATGAGATAAGTTTTAAAGACGCCCGGTCACTGTGGGGCAGGGATGCGGTTGAAACAGAAGAACTGATCAAAGAAGAGCTGGGGGACAAAAAGATACAGGTGGCATGTATTGGAATGTCCGGTGAAAAACTTTCCCTGATATCTGGCATCGTCAACGACGCGGGTAGAATCGCCGCACGTTCAGGGCTTGGAGCGGTAATGGGCAGCAAAAACCTGAAAGCGGTCGTAGCTACGGGAAATATAAAAACAGCTGTTCATGATGCGGATGCAATGAAGGCCATTAACAAAAATTATCTCAAGAAATATAAAAAATCAAAGGCACAGGACAGGCTGACCGTGAAGGTCATGAACTTCCTAAGCCAGGTTATCGCAAGGACAGGGGTGGCGGTACCTGCCGAACCCTCCCTTGTTCGGGAAGTATACAAAAAATACGGAACATCAGGACTTACCGTGTATTCTGCCATGACCGGTGACATGCCAATTAAGAATTGGGCAGGAGTTGGATATACTGATTATACAATTGAAAGTGCGGCAAAGAATTCCGACGAAGCGGTTGTGGCCTACCAGAAAAAACGTTACGCCTGCCAGGCATGTCCCCTTGGTTGCGGGGGAATCATTGATATCAATAAAGGGAAATACCAGGGAACCGAGGGGCATAAGCCGGAATATGAAACACTTGGTGCCTTCGGAGGGCTATTGCTGCATGATGACCTGGATACTATAATTGAAATAAACGAGCTATGCAACAGGGCCGGTATTGATACCATCTCTACTGGTGGTGCGGTAGCCTATGCCATAGAGTGCTTTGAAAACGGTATACTGACCGAAAGTGATACTGATGGACTGGAACTCAAGTGGGGTGACATCAGCAGTATACTTAAACTTACCGGGATGATTATCGAAAGAAAAGGTATAGGGGACCTGCTGGCTGATGGTGTAAAAGTGGCAGCCGCTAAAATAGGCAAAGGCTCAGAGCAGTATGCCATTCATGCTGGAGGACAGGAACTACCAATGCATGATTCACGACTCGACCAGGGATTTGCTGTGGCCTACCAGCATGAGCCTACACCGGGCAGACATACCATATCTTCATTCCTGTACAGTGGTGTTTTTGGTACGAAGAAAAAATTTCCAGCCGCGAAGAAGATGTATAAAGGTGGAAAAGGAAAAGACGCAAAAAAGGTACGGTTATACGCGGCTACAAGCTTCTACACGCAGATTATCAATGGAAGTGGTGTATGTATATTCGGCGCCTTAACAAGCAATTATCCCATAGTGGAATACCTGAATGCCGCAACCGGCTGGAACCTTGAGGCGGATGACTACATGAAAATCGGAGAAAGGATTTTAAACTTACGAAAGGCCTTTAATGTACGGGAAGGGATACTGGTAGAAGATCAAAAGCTTAGCGGACGGCCGCTTGGTAATCCACCCCTGTCGAAAGGCCCAATTAAGGGAATAACCATAGATAATGAGAAACTGACCGGCGAGTTATTTGCCATAACAGGATGGGACAGGATTACAGGTGGGCCAACTCCTGAAAAGATGAAAGAACTGCAGATTGATGAACTTTTCAGTTAATGAGAATATCATCTTTTCCAGAATGTGGGGGTAAAAAGAACGAGAACTGTATAAAGCTCTAGTCGTCCAACAAGCATGGCAAACGAAAGAAACCACTTTACAGATGATGATAAAAACGCGTAGTTTTCGGCAGGGCCGATATTCCCAAAACCCGGTCCGATATTTCCCACTGTTGCCAGGGCTACAGAAATTGAAGTGACAATATCCTGGCCTGAAGTGGCAACTACAAATGTTACAAGTAACAGCATGGCGATGTAGAGAAAGAAAAATCCTGATATCGCATACACTATCTGTTTACGAACGGTTTTTCCGCTGATACGGAGAGCAAATATTCCACGTGGATGAACAAGAAATTTCATTTCGTTAAATCCCTGCTTAAACAGGGTAACAATTCGTATTACCTTAATACCGCCGCCAGTTGAACCGGAACACCCCCCCACAAACATAAGAATAAAAAGTACGGCCTGTGCCATATACGGCCATTGTTCGAAGTCAGCGGTGGCATAACCTGTTGTCGTTAAGATAGAGGCGGCCTGGAAGCTTGCATACCTGATGCAGGTTCCAATCGATGTGTACGCAGAACCATGCAGCGAAAGAGCTATGATGAATGTGGCAATAATAAATATTGATAGATATGCCTTGATCTCGGTATCAGCAAATACGGATTTGATGTTACCGGAAAGAATGCGATAATGAAGTGCGAAATTAATTCCGGCAAGTATCATGAAAAAGGTGATAACCCCATCAATATAAGCAGAATCATAATTTCCCACGCTTGTATTCTTTGGTGAAAAACCTCCTGTCGCAAGAGTACCGAAAGTATGGGTTAACGCGTCAAAAAGGTCAAGGCCGCCAATCATAAGAAGCAGTGTTTCGGCTATAGTGAATCCTACGTAAATTATCCATAGCAGTTTTGCAGTCTCGGTGATCCTTGGTGTTAATTTATCCACGGTTGGTCCGGGCGCTTCAGCCTTGATAAGCTGAAGTCCTCCGATACCCAGCAGGGGTAGTATGGCAACGGTCATTACAACGATACCCATACCGCCAAGCCAGTGTGTGAGTGATCTCCAGAAAAGCATGGAACGTGGCAGTGTTTCAATACTGGTGAGTATGGATGCCCCGGTAGTTGAGAAACCTGAAATGGTTTCAAAGAATGCGTCCGTAAATGCGGGTATAGCTCCTGAAAGGTAAAAGGGTAATGCACCAAAAAATGAAGCGGTTATCCAGCTAAGTGTTACAAACAGAAACCCGTCCCTGGCGGACATATTTTTTGTGCGATATTTTCTGAATATAAGAAGAATGGAAAGGGAAAGCAGTATCATAAAAATTTCTGTTGAAATGAAACTGTTGAATTCCGCGGTTTCATTATTAATGTAGGCGATAAAAGTCGGTATGCTCATGAAGCACGCGATAATCAGTATCAAAAATGCAATTATTTTTGTAACCAGTATTATATTCATTTTTGTTTAGAGAAAAGTTTTAAAGTGTTATTGATGGATTTCTTATTGGCAATAACAAGAACACTGTCCCCATCCTTTAATGTAAAATTTCCATCAGGGATTATTGTCTTGAAATTCCTTGTAACAGAGACAATGAGAGAATTATCAGGCATTAACAGGTCCTTCAAGGGTAAACCGGTAACGTTTATATTACCACTGATGTTAATTTCAATAACCTCGGCACGTCCATCGAAAATGCTGTGTACACTTTCAATATTGCTTCCACGTATATACTTGATTATAAAATCAGCAGTACTGCTTTTGGGGTTAATGGTGGCATCGATTCCAAGTTTTGTTGCGATAGTAAGGTAGTTCTTTTTACTAACGACGGCGATTGCTCTGCTGACTCCCAGTGACTTGGCATATATCGATGATATGATGTTCAGCTCCTGGTTAGTGGTGGCGGATATTATAAGGTCGTTGTCGAATAACCGTTCTTCTTCAAATACGCCTTCGTCTGAAATGTCGGCATTGATGATCAACGCGTCGGGGATAATTTCTGAAAGATGTTTGCATCGCTCATAATCATGATCAATAAGCTTAACCGTGTAGCCCTTACGAAGAAGATCCCGTGCAACGAGGGTGCTTATCCGTCCTCCTCCAACAAGGAGCACACGTTTTATGGGCACTGTGGATTTGCCGGTTTTGGCAAAAACTTTTTCCATGTTTTGCTGGCTTGCGGCAATATGAACTTTGTCATTTTCTTCTACTATGGAGTCTCCTGATGGGATAATAACAAAGTCACGCCTGGTAATACCGGCAATTAGAAATTCTTCGTTGAGAGTCTTCTTTATCTCTTTCAGTGATTTGTTTTTAAGAATTGAACTGCTATCGATGAAAAGATTTCGTAGTTGTACGTCAGTCTTCTCAAAAAGAGCTACATCGCTCATGGCACCGAATGAAACAGTTTGAGATATTACCCTTGAGGCTTCAATCTCTGGATTGACTATGAGGTTTATTCCAAGAAATGCTTCTTTCATGATACCAAGGCTGGAATAGTCAAGATTGCGAACCCTGGCGATTTTTGTAGGAACATTAAATTCACTACTGACGATGCCGCAGGCTATCATGTTGACCTCGTCAGAGTCGGTAACGCTGATGAAAAAATCAGCCTTGGCTATGCCTGCCTTTTTCAGCACATCGGCGTTGTTCACTTCTTCGTTGATTACCAGGCAGTCCAGGTGACTGGCGGCATAGCTTGCCCTGGCTGGATCACGGTCAATAAGAGTTACATCCTTGTTTTCATCTGTCATCTGGCTGGCTATATGAAATCCAACACTTCCTGCACCCGCAATAACAATATTCATATCAGTTTAATAACAACCTGTAAAAAAATTTTATACGAACCATGGATTTAAATTTGACTTATTATATTCATGAATATACAATCATGAGCTTATACCAGTAAAGTCGATTATAACGCAATAAGAAATAAAAAGTATATCATGAAAAAAGAAAATATTAACAAAATTCACGAGAAAAACCAGGTAATAAATAATATTATCAATGCCATAGTGTCAAGAAACAGTTTTTTGATGCTTGGCCATGCTAATCCAGATGAAGATTGCATTGCGTCAATGGTAGCATTCGCGTTGCTTGTGAAGAAATTTGATAAATCGGTCAGTATTTATACATCAAACACAATACCACAAAATTATCAATACCTTGTGAACATAGCACGGTATAACATGATAGATGTTGAATATACCGACAAAAATATACCGAATGATATAGATACAATTGTTATATGTGATACCCCGAAAACAGCCATGATTAAAAGTACAAAAAAAATTGATACCCTAATGGGTAACGATAACCTGCTGAAGATAGAGATTGATCACCATATCGGTGCTGACAGCAGCTATAGCGGTGACAGGGGGTATTGTCTTGTAACAGAGGCATCGTCAGCCAGTGAACTGGTTGGCCAGATAGCGTTAAAATTACGGGGAAAGCGAGATATACTCAGTAAGTATACCATACTTGACCCCTTGTCCCGGAACCTGGTTCTTGCAGTGCTTACCGGTATAATTGGTGATTCACAGATGGGCAAATACCTGAAATCGCCACGTGAAAAAAGGATGTACAGGCTGTTTAGCCACATGTATAGCGATATTTTGTCAGCGGTAACCGTTAAAGAATCAAATTTTACCGATATGGAGCAAATATACAATGAGCTTCAGCATCTCTCTGAGTCAGAAGAACAGTGCTTCAAATATATTATGAAAAAGCAACAGTATACAGACTCGGTAGGATATATACTTCTTCTAGACAATGAGATGAAATACCTTGTTGATACCTATGACCATGATGTTATTGTTTCGGTTCTCCGTTCGGTTGCGGATGAGCTGGCAGAAAACAGCGGCAAAGTCAGCCTGGTAGTGTACAGGGATATTGTCAGGGATCCCAGTCTCATTCAATGCAGAATGCGAAGAAGTCACAATTACAAGAAATTTGACCTGCGCAGGGTTATTGATATTTTTGAAATTGAAAACGGTGGGGGACACGAGGGTGCAATTGGTTTCAGGTTTCCGGCTAAAGATGTGAGTGATTATTATAAATTTTTTACAGACTTTATCGCCACCGTAGAAGAAAACCTGCCATAAAAATAGTTGACTGCACAAACATGCTATCATATGTGTAGTACTAATAAATGCAGAGTATTTTATGGCAGGATATGAATAATACTCCAAACAAAATAATAGTACACGTTGATATGGATGCGTTTTTTGCTTCAATTGAGCAACTTGACAATCCTGCATATAGGAACAGGCCGGTTATAGTTGGTGCCGATCCCAAAGACGGGCGTGGGCGAGGGGTGGTGTCAGCTGCAAGCTACGAGGCACGAAAATTCGGAATACATTCAGCAATGCCAATCTCACAGGCCTACAGAAAATGTCCCCATGGAATATTCACAAAGCCAAGAATGAGGAGATATACCGAAGTATCCGCTATAATCATGGATATTTTTTATAATTTCTCCCCATGTATTGAACCAATAAGTGTTGATGAAGCGTTTTTAGACTGTACAGGTACAGAGAAACTATTTGGTACACCTCTTGAACTGGGAAAAAGTATAAAAAAAGCTGTAACCGATGCCACGGGACTCACCGCAAGCGTGGGTATAGCAACATGTAAGTCTATAGCGAAGATATCATCTGATCTTGAGAAACCTGATGGACTTGTTGTGTGTACTGCCGGTGAAGAAAAAACATTTTTATCACCCCTCCCGGTAAAGTATTTATGGGGAGCTGGCAAAAAGACACAAAAATTCCTGGCAGATATGGGGTGCCATACCATTGGAGATGTGGCAGGTCTTGACCAGCGAATACTGAACAAAACACTGGGCAAGCTTGGAACTCGTCTCTGGGAATTGGCAAATGGAATAGATCCAAGAAACGTGATGACCGAACATGTAACTAAATCAATGAGTGAAGAGGTAACCTACGAACATGATATGCCTGATGAAGAAGTTATACTGCATACTATTCATGAGATTTCTGATCGTCTTTCCAGGCGTGTGAGAAAAAGTGAATACAAATTCAGAACAGTTACACTTAAGGTCAGGCTTGAAGGTTTTGAAACATATACAAGAAGTAAGACTGTCAAAAATCCCGCGGATGATATGTATACCATCAGAAATGAAGCAACCAGGCTGTATACAACATTTGGAAGGGGTTTACGAAAGGTGCGCCTTGTCGGGGTGAAGGTATCAAACCTGGTTGGATTTGACAAAGAGTCAGTTCAGTTGAATCTTTTCGAAGATCCCGAAGATGAAAAAATTCTGTCGGTAAAAACGGAAAAATTTGAAAAAGTGCTGGATGACCTGAGGGACAGGTTTGGTAAGCATGTATCAAGGGGATCCATGTTGAATGGTACCCGTGACAGGTGGGAGTGAGTATGCTTTCACGAAGTACTATAACCCTGCGGGAATACGTACAACAGCAGGTTGATCTGTCAGGTGAAGCAGGCAACTCGTTTTTCTGTTTCAGCAAAGAAGGTCAGCTGGTGGGGAAGTGGACTACTGATGTCCAACGTCTCGAGTGGTTCTTTGGAAGAATGAAACGCAGTAACTGGGTGCAGGTATATGTGCCGCGTACAGATACTGGCGCTGAGCCTATGGACCTGTCTGAACAGCCATACGGTTGGACCGGGTGTATAAACGATCACCTGGCAGAGAATGCGGTATGGTGGGCTTTCGAGATATTAACCGTGCAGGAAGCATGGAATTTTATGACCACCCATAAGCCGAAAGTGACATTCAGCTATGTTGAAAATGGTGTACCTGAAACACTGAATGTCAAATTCGACGGTATGACATGGATAGTCATATAATGATTATATGGGTATCTTGTTCGAACGACGCCAGATCTTCATGTCTTCTGCTTCTTTAATAAGGTCATCCCTGAAATCAGGATGGGCTATACTGATCATCTTTTCAGCACGCATCCAGGTGGGACATGCGGTTAACTTCACAGCCCCATATTCGGTCACAATATAATCGACCATCTGTCGAGGTATGGTTACGGCAGTTCCAAGTGGTAATTGAGGTGTTATTCGTGATCTCAATTCACCATTTGAATCGGTATATGTTGACGCCAGGCATATAAAACTTTTACCATTTCGAGACCACTGTGATCCCAGCACGAAATCCCACATGCCGCCATTACCCGATACCTGCCCTGCGCCAAGACTTTCGGCGTTAACCTGTGAAAACAGGTCTACCTGTATGGCATTGCATATACTTACCATGTTATCGATGTTGGCAATAACCCTGGGATCATTTGTATAGTCAACAGGGTATGAAGCAAGTGCAGGGTTATTATGCATGAAATCATACATTCGTTTTGAGCCGATGGCGAAGGTATATGAACATTTAAAGCGGTCAATACTTTTTTGTGAGCCGTTCATTTTCCCTGATTCTATCATGTCAACATACGCGTCGACGAACATCTCGGTATGCCCTCCAAGATTTTTCAGGTCAGATTGAGCGATAAGTGAACCAACCATGTTTGGCATGCCACCTATTCCCAGCTGTATGCAGCAACCATCGTATATGTACTGCATTACATGTTTCGCGATTTCCGTGTCTATTTCGGTTGGGGGTACCTGCGGCGCGTCGTATAGATTTTGCTCCGGGGGTGCTTCAACGATATAATCAAGACGTGATATATGTACAGCCTCTTCGTTTCCCCCAAGGCATATGGGCATATTCGGGTTTACCTCTGCAATTACTACGTCCGCCCCTTCAATTTTTGCCGAAGTTTCAGAGTTCTGCGGACCAATGTTGAAAAATCCGGATTCATCCATCGGACCAACCTGCACCATGGCAACCCATTTTGCCTTTCTGCTTTTTTCAGGATCATTATAATAGATAGATCGATAGCCCTTGGTAATGTTTTCGTTGGGATCCTGGTTAACCAGCTTCCTGTAATAAAAGGGAGCCCTGTGATATAGTATGGGGCAGTAATACGCTGATTCCATCTGGCTGTGAAGTATTCGCGTCAGCTTGCTCCATTGCCAGTCCATATACTTAAAACTGCCGGGATACTTTATGACTTCGGGAACAGGAGGCAGGGAAACAGCCGTATAAATACTTACATCTCTGAGTTCATCGGCTCGCGCGGCCAGTGCCTGGTCAAGAATCACCGGTTTCCCGTTAAAAAATCCATAATCTACGGTATCCCCCGAATTGACGACCTTAACTGATTCCTCAGGAGAAACCAGCTTATTGCTGTATTCCTTGTTAAAATTCATATAACCTCCCCTGTTATGAGAAAAATAGCAGCATATTAGGTTTTATTTATTATAATAATACAGTATGCTATTGTCAATGAAAATATGTATAAATAATTAAAAATATAAATATACTTACGAGGTGAAGGTTTTTCAGGAATGTTTTATTAAGATTCCTGGTATAATAGTGAAAAGTAATAAATAAAAAAGTTTTAGTTAGATGGTACTGTCATTGAAAATTTGTTGCATACCACCTGATTATTTAATCCAATGGGATAAATATATAAAATAATAACTGTGAGGTCTTCAATGCAAAATCTGTTTTATCCCGGGTCTGTAGCAGTAATTGGCTTGTCATCAAAGCCCAATAACATACCACGCATTACACTTGAGAATATGCTGCGCTGGGGATACCAGGGGCGGATATTCGGGGTTAATCCACGGTCTGATGAAGAACATGTGGATGGTATTAAAATGTATAAAAGAGTTGATGAATTGCCGGTTGTACCCGACCTCGCCTACGTATTGATACCTGCTAAGTATATTCCGGATATGGTTGAAGAATGTGGAAAAGCTGGTGTGAAATGGATGGCCATACCCAGCGGTGGATTTTCTGAATACAGTGATGAGGGACAAAAGCTGGCAGATCTTACCCTTGAAAAGGCCCGTGAATATGGCATCAGGTTTGTTGGCCCCAATGGGCTTACCGTGGCTAACGCCGTAAACGGATTGTGTCTGCCTTTTGTACCACTGTACCGGCCCCCGATTGGAGGGATGTCAATTATATCACAGAGCGGTGGTGTCGGGGTGATGATGTGGAATGTCATCATGGACGAAAATATCGGTATCGCAAAGTTCGCGAGTATCGGTAACAAGCTGGACCTGGATGAGGTTGATTTTCTCAAGTATTATGGTGAAGATCCCGAGACGAAGATAATATGCATGTACCTTGAAAGCATACAACGGGGCAGGGCACTCATCGAGGCTGCTGAAAATATTGATAAACCAATTGTTATATATAAATCCAATACCACGGTTGCGGGAAAACAGGCGGCAATGAGCCATACAGCCGCGGTAAGCAATGACGAGGACATCATTGATTCCGCTTTTAAGCGGGCTGGAATAATACGTATACATAACTACCATGATTTCTTTGCTCTTGCCAAGGCGTTCAAAATGCCCCCGATGAAAGGAAAGCGTATCATGGTAATGAGCCCCGCAGGGGGATTTGCCGTAATGACAGCTGATCTTTGTGAAAACGAGGGTTTCGAATTTGCAGATCCAGGGCAGGACTTCTATAAGGGACTTCAAAGCTTTTCAAATGCCGGTGTTATCAATTTTTCCAATCCCCTTGATATGGGTGATATATATGATCCCAATATGACAGCCCATGTTGTCTACTCGGTGATGCATAGTGATAAGGTTGACGGGGCAATTTATGTAAGTCAGCGGCCACACATGCCCGACGGTGAAAACGTGTTTTACAGGATGTTTCTTGCCGACCTATCCAAGGAAACCTGGGGAGCCATCCTCTCTTCCGCCAAACCCCTGGGGATCTGCCTGCTGGGAGAATCGGGATATATGTCGCAGGTTAAAAAAGCGGTGAATTTCCCAATATTCAACAGCCCAGAAGAACTTGTTCGGGTAATGGCCATGCAGATGAAATTTCATACGAAAAATATGCTTAAGAAAGAAGACCTGATCAGGCCCACTGGAATTGACCAGTCACGGGCTGTAAAATGGCTTGAGAGAAGAACCGGAGAGTGTGGTGAAGAGACACTTGAGCTTGTTCAATCATATGGCATACCCGTTCCAGAAAATGACATGGCAACTGACAGCAAAACAGCACTAAAGGTATGTGGTAAAATTGGATATCCGGTGGTTATGAAAGTGGTCTCTCCTGATGCGCTACATAAGTCTGATGCCGGGGGTGTTATAGTAGGAATTGAGAATGACGAAGAAGCTGAAAAGGCTTTTAATACCATAAAGAATAACCTTTCTACTTATAATAAAAATGCCCGCTTTGATGGTGTCAGGGTAATGAACATGGCAGATGAGGGGTATGATATGTTTATCGGCGGCAAATACGATGAATCTTTCGGGCAGGTTATATTTTACGGCATGGGGGGCATCTTTATTGAGGTGTTTACCGATGTTGCGAATTCTCTTTGTCCGGTTACCGCTGGTGAAATCAGGGAAAAGCTTCAATCTCTCAAATCATACAGGCTCCTTGAAGGTGCCCGCGGGGGTAAGGAGGGGGACGTAAATGCCCTGGTGGACATAATAGTGAGAACATCACATCTTCTGGCAGAGCATCCTCAAATAAAAGAACTGGACCTTAATCCTGTTCGTGTGCTGCCCAATGGAAAGGGAGCACTGGCCCTTGACGCAAGGATGCGGGTTGGGTAATGTTGTCACGTGGTATTTCAGCTATACTTTTTCAATGATTCAAGAATTATATTCAGCCTGGACTGGCCTTTGAGGAAGGTCTTTATCTCTTCTTCCGTGTAGTGTTCGACAATAAATGACTCAATGTCAAAAAGATGATACCAGCAGTTGAGAACCTGGTTGCAGGGAAGGCCGTTATTCATTACACGGCAATACCCGAAGTGTATCTCGCTTCCCAACTGCCGACATCGTGGATGCATCTTCGCATCGTATTTTGTAATATCACTGGACATTAAATGGTGCTTTCCAGGTCCTTTATACCTTTCTTGAGAAGGTTATGTTCTTTTGAGTCTTTTGGAAAGGATTTCATATATTTCTCGAAGTACTTGATTTGTTCCTTTTTCCATTTTTTCATTTCAATTTCTGAATGAATCATCGTATCCCCCTGTTAAATAATCAATTATTAATCTGCTATATATTGACTATCGGAAGAAGTTCCAAAATGACTTGAGACGTTTATTAATAGGTAAAAATTATATTTTTTATTGATGTTTTACCGATAAAAGAATTATACAATACTATAAAAATGTATTTATTTCATTAATTCTTGGCTTTATGTTACAGTTCTGTATATATTCAAATATGTGTGTGTGGATTGCAAAATGGTAGATAAAGAAAAAATTGAAATACGGGAAATACCCATAATTCCCCAGGTGGCTACTAAGATTCTTCAAATGCAGGAAGAAAACCTGCAGATAAGTTTTAAAGAGCTTGAAAACCTGATATTGCTTGATCCCGCATTGACAGCAAAAATACTCAAGGTGGCAAACTCTGCGTTATATGCCCGCCAAAGGGAAATTACCAACCTTCAGCAGGCTATTACACTCCTGGGATTCAAGACAATAAAAAGCCTGGTGATGCTTGTATGCGCATCAAACCTGTATGGTAAAAAGAAAGGGCCTCGTACGCAGGTAAATATAAACACTATAACAAAAGTTTCAGAACTATCCATGTGGCGTCATTCGGTACTTACCGCGTTTGTTGGACGTGCAATTGCAACCAGGCTTAAGATGGAGGATAGAAAGGAAGAGGTATTTATCGCGGGTTTGCTTCACGATATTGGCAGGATAGTGCTCATGATCAATTTTCCGGAAGAATATGATGAATTTCTTAATACAATATCAACAGGAAAAGGAAAGAATATACTATCAACCGAAGAGAACATATTCGGAATGAATCATCAGGATGTGGGAAAATATGTACTGAATCAATGGAACTTCCCTGAAGAATTGATTGATACAGCATATTTCCACCATACATTACATGTTGATTCTAAATATAAGAATATGGTATCCATGGTTGGGCTTGCTAATATTTATGCGAAAATAATTGCTGGTGAAAATATTACTGAAGATGACCAGTCATTACAGGCTGGTTATATGAAAAGCCTCAATATAGATCCGGACCTGGATAAATATCTGCGCGAAAATTTTCTTCGAGAAATAGAAAAGGATGACTTATACCTGTTGAGTTCTTCGATGTTCGAATAATTATAATCATGATCTGGTGAACAGGATAAAATCTATCACCGGTGCTTTTTGTGAAAGATGATACAGGCAGTAAAGAGAACTAACCATCGAAGCTGTGAGATAGCTTATCCCCGGAACAAGTGGCAGATAAAAGATTCCCATTATAGTAAAACACGAGTTGCAAAGAAAATAAAGTAACGCGGCCAGCAATGCTTCTTTCCTGAGTTCAAGGTAAAGAAGATAAATTTGTAAAACCAGTGAACACATATGAAAGAAAACAGCAATAAGTAGTATTGACATTATCATAACGTTTATCTGTGGATATCCCATAAATACTATTACCCGCTTAATGTTAAAGATAAGTGCGGCTGTCCAAACAAGCTGAAAAAGAACAAGTCCGGTAGCACCTTTAACCAGGGCAGAGAGCATGGCCTCCTTTCTCAAATCCATTTCCTTGATTGTGTCGGTAAGAAGGTTTTTTACGAAATCAAGATATTTAGTATGAAATTTTGTTTCTGAAACAACAAGAAAATATACAAGTCCGGGTATCATCGATATATATGCCAGGAAAACAGGTATATCATAACTGATAAAATGGTAAAAATATGTACCGGGGATATTCTCCCCAACTGTAAACCAGTAGATTATTTTGTCTGCCCATATTGCCATGTTGAAGAACAATCCCATAAAGAAAAGATATTTGAATTCAGAGAAATATTTAAACATGTCAATATTAAAAGACAGTCTTTTGATTGGATACGACTTAAGAGAAATGAGAAACAGTATGAATATTATTGCGAACTGACCAATGGTATATCCCAAAAGCGCCCCGGATACTCCATACAGGTCACCGAGAATAAATACTCCCAGTAAGCTTATGATTGTGCCGGAGAGGTAAGTAAAAAATATTTTATTATATTCTTTTAAGAGCGCAACATATATAAGCATTATCCACAATATATTGATGACAGAAAACAGGAATACCAGTGAAACAGCATATAAAATCTCATTCCTGACGAAAGAGAAATCATTAAAATAGATAAAGGTAGTTGTGATAAGGCATGATAGAAATACAACAACCGCAATTATGCTGATCAGGGCAGGGGGAATTGATTTGTGGTCTTCTATATACAGCATATCAGCGATGTATCGGGAAAATATATAATGTATGCCACCGAACAGGAATAATGAGAACGCGTACACGTATACAATGGTAACAGTAAACAGGGCTGGATTTTCGGATATGGCTGAGAAGGCAAACTTTTGTATCAGGTAAATTGAGATTACCGATAGTATCCATGGCCCGGCAACAATAATAATACCGAGAAAAAATGCCTTCAATATTGAGGAAAGGGTACCCTTGTGAAGAATCTTATAAAGTTCAAATCCTATACCAGCCATTTTCAGGAAACACCTGTTTCGGTTTGAAAGTCTTCAATGTATTTACAGTAAAGACCGTCATACGTGGAAATAAGATCAGTTTTACTATAATACTTAATAACTTTTTCACGATTGGAAGCTACAAGTGACTCCCTGTATTCTTCATCCTGGAAGAGGGTAATGATACCATCAGCCAGTTTGAATGAATCTTTGGGATCAGCAAGAAGTTTTTCATCATAATCCAGCATTTCAGGGACATTCCCAACCCTTGTGGAAACCACTGGTATACCTGCTGCATATGCTTCAAGTATTACAAGAGGTTGTGCTTCCCTTATACTGGAAAGAACAAGCACATCAAGAAAGGAGTAATATTCACGAACATCTGCTTTTCCGGTAAAGATAATATTTTTTTCAATTTTAAAATTAGCAACAAGCTGTATACATTCGTTGTAATAGGCCATGTCTTCGTCTTCAGGTCCTATTATAAAAAATTCTGCATCAGGTATCGTTTCTGTCACAATCTTGGCAGCAATGATGAAGTTTTTAATATCCTTTATTGGCACAACCCTGGCAACAATACCAACAGAATATTTATCACGTGATTCTGTTTTCAGGTCCAAATAACGTGACAATTCAATACCATTTGGTATTACCATTGTTTTATCCCTTTGGGCTCCCTGGGATATCTGAATATTTCTGTTCATTTCAAAAAGAGATATTACCAGGTCTGAATAATCGTAGGTGATTTTTCCAAGATCATTAAACATGTTTACCCACAGATCACGTTGATAACCAAGTACCCAGCGGGCTCTTTTTATATCGATCTCTCTTTCCTTGTTGTAAAGACCATGCTCTGTGAGTAAAACCGGTTTATTGAACATTATTTTTGCAATGGCGGCAGTAAGACCGGCATAACCTGTTGAGATAGTATGGTAGAGGTCTGCCACAGGGATGTCCCAGGTAAGAATTTTGAGCATATATTCATGTGAAGCCAGCCATGCCCAGTAGTAGTCAGAAAATGGATAAAGCGGGTTGTTCTTATTTCCAAGGATTTTTGTCATCTCCCAGCTTCTGGTGTTTTTCTGAATGGATGCGTTGCTATAACGGTATTTCTGCATTGTTTTAACTATCCATTCAAGCCTGTTGAAGTCCTGGTTTTTCATTATTTCGTCATGGAATGTAGTGATTTGATCAAAAAAATCATTATTCACGCGTTTGCCCGGTCTTTGAACAGGTTCTGTAAGTATTCTATTCTCAAGTTGCACAACGTTTGGAGGGAAATCGTATTTTACAGTATTATCCTGGTCAGCGGTAATTGCAAAAAGTATAAAATTATAATTGTCAAGACCTGAAATGATATCCTGTATCCACGCGGAAACCCCACCGGTGACATAGGGATATGAACCCTCTGCGATAATGCAGATAGTTTTCTTTTCAGGATCAGGTGTATTGAGTACTATAGAATCCATTGATAAATCACTGATTGAATAAGATCTTCCTGTTCAGGCTGAACAGTTGCTATCATGTTACAGATTTTAATAACTTTGGTGATATCATGAAGCATGTAGTAACAATGAGCCATCTGAAAAAGTGCATTTATGTCTTTATTGTGAAGTGAATATATATTGGCGAATAAAGAGACTGCCAGGGGATAATTTTCATTCAGCATGTAAATCTGTGCAAGGGCACGTTTTATACGAATTCTTTCGGGTTTTTCATCGTATGCAAGCTGCAAATGATAAAGTGATTCATTGATATAGAATTTTTGTATCATTCTCTGGCCGGTAAGAAGTTCCGAAAATTCAAGATATAATAAGCCGCAAATGTAATTCAGTATATATTTCTTTCCTTTGTTGTTTTTAATCAGATCCTTGATACGCTGAATTTTTTGAATAAAACTATTTTCTATCGAATTAAGTCCTTCAGCCGCGTATAACGCGATTTCAGGGCTTGGATCTTGTATCATGTTTCTGAGTATCTTGACTGAATGTTGATTGGGACGCATGGTCAACTTGTGTTGTGAAAATAACCGTGTGATCTCATCAAGGTCTTGCGATTCATCCACCAGGGGGCGCAGAGATGTTGCCATTTCCAGGTAATACTCAATACCAATAAGACCTTCTTTAAAGGCTTTTCTGCATTTATGTTGTGTTTTGGGTATATACTGATCACCGGGTTGATCATTCCTGTAGTAATCAAAGGGATCTTCGTGCATGAAGAATTGAGATGAGGTTTCAATGTCCAATGAAGTTGACGTAATGTCATCAACGGAAAAAACACTTAATATGTTACTGCGTATACCCATAGATTATATCTTCTGCATTAATAGTAGGTTATCGGCCAGCATAATCAGGTCTTCCTGTGACTCGTGATTTGGTCTTAAACTGCTGTACCCTATTATTATTTCCGGGGTAACTACATCACCCTTAATTGAATATAGCTTTTTACTATTATGTTCAACAAGTGAAAGGCTGAACATGGCTGTACCGTCATAATCCATACTTGGGAGAATAGCAGCAAACTGGTACATCTCCTTGTACTGGAATATCATGGCATGACCTTTGGTAAGTTGAATAACAAGGTCAGATACTTCTTTTAGAAGTAATAGAACGTCATCAGGGTAATGTGTTTCAAGAAGATCGCTGACATTAGATAATTCAACTATGAGAAGTGATAAATTGGTTTTTTGTAATTTTGAACTGTTGAACTCCTCTTCCAGCATGATGAAGAATTCTTCAAGTGAATGGAAACCGGTAACAGGGTGAACTTCGCCACGATGGGTAAGTTCGGTAAACCGTATCGCGTTTCTTATGATCGGGGCGGCGAGGTCGGCAATCATCATTAAAAGCTGTTCGGTATACATGTTGTACTTTATAAAGGGCATCTTTTCGATGTTAATGGCTCCCCATACCTGGTTGTCAATGTTTATTGGCACAGTGAGAATATTCTCTTTTCTATCCAATTGTCTGAGATTTTTGTATTTCTGAAGCATCTTTATAGAAAAGTTTACATTATTGCGAACAACCCAGCCGGTTATGCTTTCTGTGCTCATTCGGGAACTATCAGTGGATAAACCCTGATCGTTCCATCCATGCTGGGATAATAATTCAAGTATACTTTCCTCCCTGTTGTGTTTCCATATAGAGCATTTCTCGGCACCGGTAAACCTTACTATTGCATCAAGAATATTAGGATAAATGCTTTCAAGGTTGAGTGAATTCAGGGCAATTATACTTGAATAAAGAGAAATAAGTGAGTTCTGCTGACCAAGAATACGGTCCTGGTATTCCTCGTTTACCATGGTGAGGGATGTTATTTCATGATTAAGCTTAGATAACTGGTTCTGATATAAAATATTTTTATCTTTCAGTCTTCGTATCACGTTTCCAAGGTTATCACGTATTTCACCTAGAATTATAATTAGTAGTAGTGAAACAAACACATATTGCTGTATTGCTGTATGTATTGACTGAGAATACAAAAGTGAATTAATAAAACTTGTCTGATAGGTAAGGTCGGAGATAAAAGCTGTTGCGGTAAAAACAATGAATGTTGTAACCAGGGTAATGAAACCAGAAAATTTCCCATAAAAAACTGAGAAAAAAATAATCATTATAAAATAGGGATTATAATAACTGCCAAAAAAACCAACATTATCCGGAAATATATAAAAATCAATTATGCCGATAACCGCTACTGACGCGATTATTTCGGCAGGGTAGGTTTTTTTGAATACATGGGTAATTTTTGAAATTATATTATTCATGCAATGGTATATTGTGGTATGAAATTTAAAAATACAAGAAATTATTATAATTAATTATGGGAAATGTCAAGATGGTATTGTTAATTTATATTAACAATAGATAAAAAAAGGCTGCCACTAAGTGGCAGCCTTTTAATGTATTGTGATCAGGTATTAGTTTACCATTTTTCAACAAGCTCAAACATGGCTGCAGCGCCCATACCACCGCCGATACACATTGACTCGACACCGTATTTGATGCCTTTTTTATGCATCTGGTTGATGATCTGTGCACACAGTTTTGCACCTGTACATCCAAGGGGGTGCCCAAGTGCAATAGCTCCACCGTTAATATTCACTCGGCGGTCCTTGCTGTCTGCTGACCATTCTTTTTTGTCATCAAGACCAAGCTGCTGTGCGCAGTAGATGGCCTGTGAAGCGAAAGCTTCGTTGATTTCAAAGATACCAACATCTTTCATTTCAACATCGGGAACCAGTTTCATGAGTTTTGGAATTGCGTATGCAGGTCCAACACCCATTTCATCCGGCTCAACACCGGCTACAGTGTAAGCCTTGATCTTGGCAATCGGAGTTACACCATATTTACGGCAAGCTTCTTCGCTCATTATTAGTGTAGCTGCTGCACCATCAGTAGTCTGAGAAGAGTTACCAGCAGTTACAGAACCCATGGCCGAAAAAGCAGGTCGAAGTTTACCAAGGCCTTCAAGGGTAGTGCCTTCACGAACACCATCATCGAAATCCTGTGTGAAACTCTCCTGTTCAACAGTTCCATCAGGCTTTGTAACGTATCTAACTGCAGGAGTAGGTATGATTTCATCGTACTCCCCATTCTTCTGTGCTGCAACAGCTTTCATCTGTGAATGGTATCCAAACTCATCCTGCATTTCACGGGTTATCTTGTACCTGTTGGCCACGTTCTCAGCTGTGATACCCATTGAAATGTATACATCAGCATTTTCCCTGGCCCAGTCAGGATTTGGACGAGGCATGTTTCCACCCATGGGTACGATTGACATGGATTCCAAACCGCCACCGATGGCTACTTCAGCCCATCCTGACATGATGCGCATTGCGGAAATGGTGATTGCTTCAAGGCCGGATGAACAGAACCTGTTGACCGTGGCGCCGCAGGTATCTATTGGAAAACCAGCCATGAGTGCTGCAACTCGCCCGATATTAAGACCCTGTTCAGCTTCGGGGAACGCGCAACCAATCATCATGTCTTCAACGACTGCCTTGTCAACTTTTGATCTTTCCATCAGTCCGTTGAGTGCAGTTACGAGAAGAGCTTCTGGTCTGGTCTGTGCAAGCGCGCCTTTCTTCCTTCGGCAACCAGGTGTTCTAACTGACTGAACAATATATGCATCTCTCATAAATTTCTCCTCCTGTTGCATAAAATATTTATGCGTTTGTTATATCATTAATGGCTTACCAGTTTTGAGCATGTGCTCAGCCATTTTCTGGGTATTTTCTGTCTTCCAGAGTTCAACGAACGCTTCACGTTCCTGCTTCATCCACTGTTCTTCGGTAATCTCTGTTCCCTGGATTACTTCGCCACCGGAGAGAACGCCTGCGATCTTCTTGGCTATAAACTCCATGTGTGGTGTAATGTATCCACCGCTTTTCATGTTAAGCATTTCGGCTTCTACCATACCCTGGGCTTCACGGCCAATAACTTTAATCTTGGTTTTTAGAGGAGGTGCATACCCGTCATCAACCATCTTGAGTGCTTCTTTCTTGGCTTCGCCTATAAGAAGGTCACGGTTCATAACGATTCGATCTGACTGTCCGATATAACCAAGTGTTCGGGCCTGTGCTGCTGACATGGAAACCTTTGCCTGTGCTACGTTCATAAAACAGGGCAGGAAGATTCCAGCAAGGTCAGTAATGTTTGCGGATTTTGGAATACCAGCAAGGAATTTTCTCCAGAGGTTCATCATTCCAAGTCCACCGGGAAGAAGACCGGCACCGATTTCAACAAGTCCCATGAACAGCTCGGTGTGGGCAACGATTCTGTCTGCTGCCAGGCTGACTTCACATCCGCCGCCAAGGGTCATGCCATAAGGTGCGGCAATAACTGGTATTGGTGAATATCTAACGGCCAGAAGGTTTTCATGGACATTCTTTATGAAAGCATCAATGTCTGACCACTTCTTGTCCTTTGCCAGCTGTCCCATGTATCCAAGGTCTCCACCAGCGGAAAATGCACCTGGCATTCCACCAGCTTCATTACCTATAACGATACCAATACCGTTTTCTTTTACATAATCAAGAACTTCCGGCAGAAACTCAACGATATCACCGTTGATGGCATTCATCTTTGTGTGGAACTCAACACAGAATATACCGTCTTCGATGTCTACAAGGGTAACTGAATCATTTCCTTTAACCTTGTTTCCGGCACCTTTAAGGTTGAACAGTGAAATTGCTTTATCACTCTTCTGTACTTCTTTGTAACCGCCTTCAACCAGATCATAATATGATTCAACGCCGTTTTCTACCTTGTAGAAGGTCTTCGCACCTGATGCCAGCATCTTCTTAACGTTTTCAGGTACGTCCATTCCTTCTTTTTCCATTCTGGCTACTGATTTTTCAACACCCATTGCATCCCATGCCTGGAAAGGTCCAAGCTCAAGATTATAACCCCATGTCATGGCGTTGTCAATTTCAGTAATGTTTTCTGCGATTTCAGGGATCCTGTTAGCTGCGTAAATGGCACCGATAGCTGTAAGCTTCCATGCGAATTCAGCATACTTGCCTTTTCCCCAAACTATAGTGTTGATTTTTTCAGAAGCAGTAGGCTTCTTTTTTGCTTCTTTAGCTATGTCGATTTCAGGTTTATCGACTTCCTTGTAGTCCATTGCTTTTGGATCAATAACAAGTTTTTTTCTTTTACCTTCAGGAGTTTTTTCTTTCTTGTAAAAACCACCCTTGGTTTTGTCGCCATACCACTTGTTCTCGATCATTTTGTTGAACCATTCGGGAGTTTTGTATGCTTCCCGACGCTCGTCATTGGTCAGAAGTTCGTATGAGTTTTCAGCAAGGTGGTCAATTGTATCAAGACCAACCATGTCAGAAAGTTTGAACACCGCTGTTTTTGGTCGACCCATTGAGGGACCCATTAACGCGTCAACTTCTGTGATACTCATATCGAATTCGTCGATCAGTTTGAAAACTGTCATGATTTCATGAACACCGATACGGTTACCGATAAAGTTAGGAGTATCTTTTGCCCATACAATACCTTTACCCAGTCTCTTCTCACCGAAATCAGCTATGAAATCAAGAACTTCTTTTTTAGTCTGTTCGCCTGGAATAAGCTCCAGAAGGTGCATGTATCGAACAGGGTTGAAGAAGTGAGTTCCAAGAAAATGCTCTTTAAATGCATTGCTGCATGGTTTAGACATTTCCTTTAAAGGAAGACCAGAGGTGTTAGATGTTACAACTGCTGTTGGCTTTCTGATCTTATCGATCTTTGAAAACAGATCCTGTTTGATCTTAAGATTCTCGATAACAACTTCAACGATAAGGTCACAATCTTTGAGCTTATCAAAATCATCATCCAGGTTACCGAGAGAGATTCGTGCAGCATTTTTCTTGTCCATTATCAGCGCGGGCTTGGCTTTCATCATGCCATCAAACCCGGCCTGAACTATTCTGTTCCGTGCTGCAGGATCTTTCTTCTCGTCATCTTTCAAATCAAAAGGAACGATGTCGAGTAGCAGTGTATCCACACCAGCATCAGCCAAAAGAGCAGCGATACCACCACCCATGATACCGGAGCCTATAACGGCTGCCTTTTCGATCCTTCTTACCATAAGAACCTCCTACGTAAAATTAGTTATAAGAAAATAATAAAACTGCTGATTTATTGTTAATACAATTTACAGTCTCAGACATATTGAAATATTAATTAAAATTGTCAATATTTATAATGAAAAGTGAGCAATTAATTTAATTTTTTATGGTATATATAAAAAAAAATACTTAAATATTGAAATTTATATGATTAAACATGATGTAACACATGGCTATATGTTGTATAATAACACAAAATCAGAATATGAATATATTTCTAAAAAGATGAATTTGTGAAATTGTATACAGCTTGACATGATATATTGGAATGTGTATATTTTTGTTGACAATAAAAATGTGCGTTACTATAGAGGTTATCACGATATTTATCACCACATAGTAAATGGCGCCGTACCCAAGTGGCTAAGGGAGAGGTCTGCAAAACCTTTATTCACCGGTTCGAATCCGGTCGGCGCCTCATTTTTACCCTTGTAAAAATTACCTGCCCAAGTGGTGGAACTGGTAGACACAAGGGACTTAAAATCCCTTGGACTTAAAGTCCGTGCCGGTTCAAGTCCGGCCTTGGGCACGTTATTTTTCCTCTTCCAGGTCAAGTAACCCGCTGTCATTTCCCGAATCGTTGTTAAAGGTTTTTCTATCAACGGGGTTGTTGAATGAAGATGTATTTGAAGAAGTTGTATTTGAATTGTGAGAAAAACTTGAAAAAGCAGTATTGAATTGTTTCTCAAGCCTGTAGAAACTGTGTTCAGGCGCACGGCATTCAACGATGAATATCCAGCCCGATGTCTTTCTCAGAAGTATACGATGCAGCATTCTGCCGCTTACAGACTTATAGTTAAATACGGCCACCTTATCCTGTTCCATGCTCTTAATGTTATCGTCGATAATACGCACAAGCGAGGGGTCTCTTTCCCAGAGTTTCCACCTTTTATCATGATATACTTTCTCCATTGTATACCTGGACGCGTCAATCGTGCGCACAATAATGGAAGTGGATTTGCTTTTCGCGGCAATAAACTGATGAGAATTTTCAATCATCATCTCTGCCATGTCCCAGCCGGCAGGAATCTTGATTGTATATCCATAATGCGTATTCGTATAAGTACGTACACAGTCAGCGGCAGAATACAGTATCGAGATAGACAAAAGCAACGCAACAGGTATTGCCGGGAATATGTATTTTTTCATAAAAACCTTTCCTTTTAAACCGGTACCCAGGACTGATAATTACTTTTTATCAATGGTACGATTGACATCGCTGATTATTGAACTAAGCCGTGGTTTCAGGTATTCCAGCCCTTCTTCCGGTGATGATATATAATGAAACAGGGCTATATCTTCTTCGGAAATCATTCCTAAATCAACAAGTTTTTGAAAATTAATGAGACCTTCCCAGAATGATTGATCGTACAGGAGAATGGGTATGTTGTGTTTTTTCATCTTGTTGGTTTGTACCAGGGTAAGTGTTTCGAAAAGTTCATCCAGTGTTCCGTATCCACCTGGAAATACAATTATGGCCTTGGCATGATAGAGAAACCATAGTTTTCGCATGAAAAAGTAATGAAATTCAAAATTCAGTTCAGGGGTAATGTATGGATTGGGATCCTGCTCAAAGGGCAATGAAATGTTTAACCCAATGTTTGGTGCTCCCGCACGTTTGGCACCCCTGTTTGCTGCCTCCATGATGCCCGGGCCACCACCGGTACAGATGGTAAAGCCATCACGGGTTTCCAGGTCTTTGCCATAAGAACCAAGAAGATAGGCAAGTTCTTCGGCTGCCCAGTAATGATTAAAACGATCGTCCACAAGGGCGCTGTCGGGTCTGCTTCGGGCTGAACCGAAGAATACAACCGTGTGGGCTATTTTCATCTGTTTGAATCGTTTTTCAGGTTCGAGGTATTCGCAGAGAATTCTTACTGTCCTGGCTTCATGGGAATTGAGAAACTCTTCATCTTTATAAGCTTTGATCGGTTTGTTGGGTGACATCAATATCGTCTTTTCCTTTTCATGTTAAGTATGGTGCCGTCGGTAAAATCAGAGATAGAGTTAGAGATGAATTTTTCCTTGTCTATCAGGTCAATAGTAATACTGTCCATAAACGCAGTCATTATTTTGAGTCCTGCGCCAATTCCTTTGAGTACGATTTCCTGGCCGTTTAAGCGAACCTTCAGACCTGTAATTTTACCATTGAGTGAATAGTTAAATAACTGGTTGAAGTAATCAACAGATTCACTACTGGGTGTTTCTTTCTGTGATTTAAGAAGGTCAAGTCCCTTGCCATGATCAATGATGGTGGTGTCGAATAGTTCAGAGGTAATAATATAGCTGACAGTAATTTCGCGGCGTTCAGAATTAGTATGATAAAAAATATTTTCTTCTTTTCTGATTGTTTCCTGGATGGCATTGGTGAGAGCTTCGTCCATGGATAGTACAATTTCGTCAATATCCGGCTGGGGGTATCCGATTGATTTGAGATCCTGTATTAATAGATCAATAACAACGGGTACCGTGGCCGTTTCAGCTTTGAAACTATCGAGAAATTTTTTTATTTTAGGGTTATAATTATTCATATCCACTTATAATTATTGTAAGTGATACTATTAAACTACTAAATCATTCGGCAAATTGTATATTTGAATATAATATATATATAAAAATATATCAATAACAGTTGAATATTTCCTTTATTAATGACGTTGATACAGGAAATCATACGGAAAAGTAATTAATGCAAGTGAAAAACCAACAACAGGCATAAAAAAAGGAAAAACCAGCATATTGCTAAATATATATTGACTTGGGTATTCATAATACAGTAGGAAATCTATATTGATTTCACCGGAGAAAATACATGAAATATTTTATTTCTATACTAATGATAATGAGTATCATGACAGGCATGGCTTCATGTTCACCATACAGGTACGAAGAGGTTATTCCTGTTGTGGAAAAGATGACAATTGAACGCAAAATCGGCCAGATGATAATGCCCGCGATACCGGGAACTCACGTTGGTACAGCTACCCGGAAGATACTCAGCCAGTGTATGCCAGGTGGCATAATATTATTCGGTTTTAACATAGAGAACCGGGCACAAACCATTGAATTAATAACATCATTGCAGGATGAATCAATGGCCCGCTCAGGTATTCCCCTGTTCGTCTCCATTGACCAGGAGGGGGGAAGGGTGAAGCGAATCAGGGACGGGGTGACACAATTCCCCGGCAGCCTTGCCTTTGGTGTTGTCAATGACGAAGACCTCATGTACCGGGCGGCCCGCATTACAGGGTTGGAGCTTCGTGCGGCAGGTGTGAACATGAACCTTGCACCCGTACTTGATGTAAACAATAATCCAATGAATCCTGTTATCAATACACGGTCATTCGGTTCAGAGCCTGGCATAGTGGCACGAATGGGGGTGGCATATATAAAGGGCCTGCAGGCGGCTAAATGTATAGCCGTGGGTAAACACTTTCCCGGTCATGGGGATACTGACAGGGATTCTCATCATACGTTACCGGTGATCAGGTATAACATGAAAAGATTACGCAATGTTGAGCTTGTACCATTTAAAAAGGCCATCGAAAACGGGGTTGAAGGGATAATGACGGCACATATCGCGTATCCTGAAATTCTTGATTCCATGCAGCCTGCAACTATTTCGCCATATTTTCTAAAAGAATTATTACGGGAAGAGATGAACTTTAAAGGATTGGTTCTCACCGATGATATGGAGATGAAAGGTATCGCAGGTGCAGCATCGCCGGGAGAAGGAGCAATCAGGGCAGTACAGGCAGGTGCGGATATAATCCTGATAAGTTCGTATGGTGAAAATGTGACAGATATTTATAACAGCCTGTTGCGGGCGGTAAAGGACGGAACAATCTTAGAAGAAAGAATTGACCGGTCAGTAACACGAATACTGGAGCAGAAAGTCAGGTACAACATTATGGAGACCGGCAAGCAGGTAATTGCACCTGCCCGTTTTCATTTGTCGGAAGATGAAAAAAAACTGCTTTCAGAGGCAGAATCAATAAACACCCGCGTATCACGGCAGGCAGTATATTTTCACGCCAGCCACCGGGTGCCCTTTTCACGATATATTATAAAGGATAATGGCAAGAATGCTGTAATTATCACGGAAAACAAGAGAACCGCCATTCTTTTCAAAGCCGCCTTTACTGAAATAACGGTACTTCCCCGGTGGGATGCAAAGAAGGTTTCCGGTAAAATGATATACCTTGTATCCTACTCAGCCAGCTACAGGAAGTTTAAAGACATTATCGCGAAGAAAGACGTGACAGTCGACAGGGTTTTAAATATCCATACGGGTAATCCATTCCCACTTGCGGGAAATGCACCCGTTTCCCCAACACTTTTTACCTTTTCAAACACCAGGGGATCAATTGAAGCGGCCATAGAATGCCTGGGAGGAAATTTTGAACCCCGAAGAAAGATCAATGTAAACCTTGGGTTCAAAACTCAATGAAAACTGGGGTCTATGTCCATTTCCCTTTTTGCAGGGCTAAATGTGACTATTGCGATTTCTATTCTGTACCCGCAGCTTCCGGCAGGGGAAGACAAATACCAGGATACGTAAACGCACTTCTGCAGGAAATCCAATACCATCAAAAAAACCTGTCTACATGCCGGGTAGACACTATATATTTCGGTGGCGGCACTCCCTCCATGATGTCTTCAAGTGATATAGCAAAAATAATAAAAGAGATTCAAACTCAAAGCAGGGGGTTGGACGTGAATGCCGAGATTACACTGGAATGCAACCCATCAGACATGAACCCGGCATATATCAACCAGTGCATTCAAGCCGGGGTCAACAGGATCACACTGGGCCTGCAGACCATCAATCCCGTCCATCATCGCTTTATCGGGAGGACCGGGAGGTGTCCCGATATCAGTGTGCTGAGAGATTTTTGTTCGATACAGGGGGTTGCCCACGCAATAGACATAATAGCAGGAATACCCCGGCAGGACACAGAAGAATTCCGTGACGAACTGCACCGGATCCTGGATTGCAGCCCAGGGCACGTATCACTTTACATGCTGACGCTTGAAGAGGGAACCCCCCTGTATAACAGGTTCAGCCCTGACGGGGAATGGCAGAATCATCAACGTGATGTGTTTGAAACAGCAATAATGGTTTTGCGTGAGGACGGATACCAGCATTATGAAATATCAAATTTTGCCAAACCCGGAATGCAATCAAGGCATAACATGAAATACTGGCAATTTGATCCATATATAGGGTTAGGGCCGGCATCACATTCATTTTTTAACGGAGAACGGTGGTATAACGAGAAAGATGTATCCGCCTACGTGGAATCTCCATGTGAAGTGTTCAGTCGCGACATACGAAGTGACAACGATGTACTGGTGGAATACCTGATGGGTGCTATACGCCTGCTGGAAGGATTTTACCTGGAGGAGATTACGGTAAAAACCGGTTTACCCCTTCCTGAACAGGTGTACGCCTCCATCTTAAAGCTGGTGAATGAAAAAAAGCTGGTACTGGAAACAGATGACAGGGGAACCCGTACCAGGTTGTCAAATGAAGGCATTTTTTACCTGGATGATATTGTATACAGGATGGTAGAGGTATTGCTGAATTAAGGGGGGATCAGTCTCTTATCACAAAATACTTACTGTAGATAGTGTTTACCCGTTTAAAATAATCAGCAAGCTTTTCATTACCGGTTAAATTATAATAATATGACAACAGCTGGGAGCTTTTCACCACGTATGAATTAAGATCCCTTCCTTTGAGTCCTTTAATTATTTCAATATTCCCTTTTTCAAGGTAATTGATGGCAACCTTGAGTGTCTGGGTCAGCCTGGCAGAATCTTGTTTTAACCCTGTATCATCATTGCTGACAAGATTTTGTATCTTTAGTTCGTCAAGACCGCCGGAAATCAGGAAATATTTCCGAATATCTTTCATGGATGTACTTATCGTGGCCCTGTTCACCGCGTCACGGAACATCGAGCGTAATTTTTCAAAAGCGTTTACTTTTTCGGCGTAGGTCTCTGGCTGCTGGCTATGTATTTTCGCGTAAAGATTAAAGGCGGTTTTCTCCACCTCCTGGCAGTCAATGTCACTGTTGATGACTGCCTTCAGTTTATGATAATTCTGGGGGTTCCTGTCTATGATAGTAATATACAGTTGTACCCCCTTCAGGGATTCCTGGTACACTGGAAGGGTGGATGACGAAAAATCCTTGTCGGTGTATTTCTTCATTCCTTCAATAATCATGGGTGACTGGGCGGTTATAAGTAACGCGTCCATGTCAGGCTGAAAATCCTTAAATGATCTTTTCTTTGCTATTGGATCATTGCTGACTTCTTCATCCACGGAAGCTTCGGGAACATCCTCTGGTTGGTGGTTCTCATCAAAGGTAAACTCGTCGATCTTGGTTTCGTCAAACAGTTCATCAAAAATATTGTCACCCTGTTCGCTGTTGTTCATTTTAAGCGTACCATAAAGATAATTATTATTTCACGAATGATAAACAAAAACTATTGTTAAGAAACATTTCAATACTACCAATGTTGTATCATTATTGTCAATGTAATATCCACGTGCCTGTTAAAAATTACTGTAATTAACCCGCGTTACCCAGGTAGATCAACATAAATCCATAATAGTATAATTACAACATATAACAAAATATAAATATATAAATATACATATCTGAAAAGGTAATTTTTCTCATTTTGTTGTTGACAGGTATTTGAAGGAGGGTTGTAATGTCAAAGCAGGGTAACGAACAACTGTAGTAGTAAGCCTTTTTTCTCTAAAAAACAGGCAAAAACGCAATTTTCCTGCCGACTTGTCTTCAAAAATACAGTATATTTACTTAATATGAAATGTATTGTATATATTTGATACTACATGTAATAAAAAGATACTAATATGAGTGAAAATGATGACTCGAACAACACGAGTAGTATAATATTTCGAAAACCCGAGCCGGGTGATGGTACTTCTATTTACAAGCTTGTTGACGCGTCAAAACCACTTGATTTAAATTCATTATACAGTTACCTGCTGATATGTGCTCATTATGATACAACAAGTGTTGTAGTCGAAAGCGATGGAGAAATAACAGGGTATATATCAGGATACAGGCATCCAAAAAAGGATGATACTCTTTTCGTATGGCAGGTGGCAGTAAGCAAATCCATGCGAAAAATGGGACTTGCCAGGAAGATGATACTGGATATTCTATCGAGGTCTCATCTTGATAGTATTCAGTTTATTGAAACTACTGTTACCCCTTCAAATTCCGCTTCACGTGGATTTTTCAGAAATCTTGCATCTCATCTCGAGACTGAATGCAATGAGAGTGATTATTTTTCCGCGGAAATGTTTGGAGGTGAAGAGCACGAACCTGAGGATCTTTTCAGGATCGGACCCTTCAGCAGTAAAATAGTACGAAAAAAATACAAGGAGGAACAATGAGAATATTCGAACAAATGGAATCACAGGTGAGAAGTTATGTACGCCATTTTCCTACGATTTTTAACAAGGCAAAAGGGTCAAAGCTTTTCGATGAACAGGACAAGGAATATATTGATTTCTTTGCCGGTGCGGGCACGCTTAATTATGGCCATAATAACCCGATGGTGTCAGAAGCACTTATCGAGTATATACAGAATGACGGTATAGTGCATGGCCTTGACAAGGCAACTACCGCGAAAAAGGCATTCCTTGAAACATTGTACTACACTATCCTGGAACCCAGGCATATGGACTACAAGGTTCAGTTTTCTGGACCAACGGGTACAAACGCGGTTGAGACCGCGTTGAAACTTGTACGTATGGTAAAAGGCAGATCCAATATCATCTCGTTTACCAACGGCTTTCACGGTCTCACCATGGGTTCCATGGCGGTAACCGGTAACGCCTTTTACAGGGATGAAGCGTTTATTAACCGGCAGAACGTGGCTTTTATGCCCTATGATAACTATTTCGGTGATGGTGTTAATACAGCTAACTACATGAGAAAATTTCTTGATGACGTGAGCAGTGGTGTGGATCTACCGGCGGCAATTATTCTTGAGACTGTTCAGGCCGAAGGTGGCGTTAACGTGGCGTCAAACGAATGGCTGCAGGAAATAGAAAAGATATGCCGTGATTACGACATACTGCTGATAGCAGACGAGATACAGATCGGGAATGGAAGAACTGGTACATTTTTCAGCTTTGAAGAATCGGGTATTAACCCTGACGTTATCGTACTGTCAAAGTCAATCGGCGGTGGTCTGCCACTATCACTGGTTCTTATCAAGCCCGAATTAGACCAGTGGAAACCAGGTGAGCACACCGGCACATTCAGGGGAAACAACCTGGCTTTTGTGGCATCCACCAAGCTGTTCAGCTACTGGGAAAATTCAAACCTGTCTGACGCGGTGTTTTACAAGGAAAAGATTTTAAAAGAAGAACTTGAGAAAATCGTCAAAAAATATCCAAGCCTGGACGCATCCGTGCGTGGACGTGGATTGATATATGGACTGCATATACCATTCCTGGGATTCTGTGCTGACGTGTCAGAGGCGGCTTTTGAACGTGGATTGATAATCGAGCTTGCGGGTGCAAAGGATGATGTACTCAAGTTTCTGCCTCCACTTGTCATCGAAGAAGAATTGTTGAAAGAAGGTCTTGCCATAATTGACGAGTCTATAGGTGTTGTGCTGGAAAAGCGTGAAGCCATGCTGAAAGGAGAAGAGCCCGCATGATAGTTCGCACAATTGACGAGATTAAGAACTCTGAAAGAGAAGTTCATGCTGAAAACGGGAACTGGACCAGCAGGAGAATGGTACTGGCAGATGATAAAATGGGGTTTTCTTTTCATGAAACCATAATATATGCCAATACCGAAACTCATATATGGTACAAGAATCACCTTGAAGCGGTATACTGTATCGAAGGTGAAGGTGAGGTGGAAACTATCCCCGATGGGAAAAAATATCCAATAAAGCCTGGTACCATGTATGCCCTCAATGAGCATGATGAACACTATTTGCGTGCGTTTAACAACGACATGCGGTTGATATGTGTTTTTGACCCGGCACTTACGGGAAAAGAAGTTCACAGGGAAGATGGTTCATATCCGCCACCGGGTAATAAATAAAAAAAACATTGCAAAATGCAATAGTTATTGAAAAATAAAATACCTTGTGATAAAACGATGTACAGGAAGCCCTGTGCATCGTTTTTTTGTGTCGTAGATAATGGTAACTACAGCAAGGGGCACAGTTGTATTGATGAAATTAGAGAATGACGAGTACAGGCAAAATGAATACAAATGAAAGTGGTTTTAGCAGTGACAATATAATCCTTGATAGTATTGCCGATGGAGTGTTTACTGTTGATTTGGATTACAGGATAACATCGGTTAACAAGGCTGCCCAGTCTATACTCCATATATCCCAGGATGAGGCATTGGGGAAATATTGTTTCGAGGTTTTTCATGCTAATATATGTGAACATTCATGTGCCTTGCGTGAAACATTCACCAGCGGTGAAAATATAGTCAATAAAACCATATATATTGTAAACGCCGAAGGGGAAAAAATCCCCGTAAGTATCAGTACTGCGTTATTGCGCGATACTGATGGAACTATAATTGGCGGTGTTGAAACCTTTCGTAATATTTCTGATATTATTGAGTTGCGTAAAACCATAGAATCAAAATATACGTTCGAAGACATTGTCAGCAAAAACAGCCAGATGTTGGATCTTTTCGGTATTTTACCTGATATCGCCGAAAGCGACAGTTCAGTTCTTATAGAGGGACCCAGCGGAACAGGAAAAGAACTGATCGCCAGGGCAATTCACAATCTGAGCAGAAGATCTGATAACAGGCTTGTGGTAATCAATTGTGCCGCGCTTCCTGATACGCTGCTCGAATCTGAACTTTTTGGTTACAAGGCCGGTGCCTTTACAGACGCGCGAAAGGATAAACCCGGAAAAATTGCCGCAGCAGAGGGGGGAACAGTTTTCCTTGATGAGATAGGTGAAATTTCTACTGCCCTGCAGGTAAAACTACTAAGGTTTTTACAGGAGAAAACGTATGAACCACTGGGAGCGGTAGAAGGTGAAAAGGCCAACGTGAGAATAATTGCAGCAACGAACAAGGTGCTGCATGATGAAGTCAAGTCAGGTGCTTTCCGGGATGACCTGTATTACAGGCTGAACATCGTTAATATCAAACTTCCACCTCTACGGGACCGAAAAGAAGATATCCCAATCCTGGTAAAGCATTTCGTTCGACGATTCAATCTTATCAGGGACAGGGAGATAGAAGGTGTATCAGATACGGTTATGAATATTCTAATGGAATATGAATATCCGGGGAATATTCGAGAACTGGAAAATATAATAGAACACTCATTCGTTCTCTGCAAGGAGCCTTATGTACAGGTACAGCATCTTCCTGCCCATCTCAGGCAAAGCAGTATCGATACAGGTAAACCTGTTACTCTTGAAGAACTTGAAAAATCCTATATAAAGAAAGCACTCGAGAAAAATGAATGGAACCGTACTAAAACAGCTGATGAACTTGGTATTGATAAATCAACACTTTGGAGAAAAATAAACAGGTATCAATTATAATAGAATTGCATAATGCAATGCTATAGGCACATTATCGTTGCAATGTGCAATACAGCTCACCCCCGAAAATCAAATTTAACCGCAATTACCAGCTAAAATATCTACAAATATGACATATTGTACATCATATTCAACTAAAAAGTAGAAAATAACCTGTAATACACTAAAAAAAATGAATAGAGATGCCGCTGGCACATGTATTGCTTTATATAATAGTATGGAAGTGAAAAAAATAGCAATACCAGTCTACAGGGAACGCGTGGCACCTCTTTTTGATGTTGCCGGAACTTTTCTGATAGCTGATATCAGGGACGGTGAAGTGGATGATATACGAATCATGGAGCATTCATTAGCCAATGAGCGGCAAAAGATATCATTTTTAAAATCATCAGGCATAAACCTGGTTATATGCAGTGCCATCAGTCGACAGCAGGCGGTTATGTTATTGAACAATGAAATAGATATTATCCCGGGAGTAATTGGAGAAACTGGTGAAATATTGATAGCATTCTGCAATGGAAAATTAAACATAGAACAGTTTACAATGCCGGGTTGCAGGTGGCGTAGAAGAAACAGAAATGGAAGATGCCCGTATTACAGTGAAATTATTAAAAAGAACGACTATGATGAAAGGAGTTAAATGATGAAAATAGCAATTACTGCACAGGGGAATACCCTTGATTCGAAGGTTGATCCACGTTTTGGAAGGGCAAAAGGATTCATTCTATATGATACTGATAATGATTCATTTGAGTACATGGATAATCAGCAGAATCTGAACCTGCCCCAGGGGGCGGGGATACAGTCAGCAAAGAACGTAATTAATTCAGGAGCTCAGGTTCTTTTAACAGGACATGTGGGACCCAAAGCTTTTACAACCCTGTCGGCTTCTGATATTGAAATATATAACGGTGCTGAAAATACCGTGGCATCGGCTGTTGAAGATTTCAAAAATGGAAAGCTGACAAGGGCCGGTGACGCGGATGTTGAAGGTCACTGGTAAAAATAATTATTTAAAGGAGGAGTGTTATGCCAGCAGGAGATGGAACAGGTCCATATGGCGGGGGACCAATGACAGGCAGGGCAATGGGGTTCTGCGCGGGAAGTGATCGACCCGGTTTCGCAAACCCGGGAGCAGGCAGGTTTACTGGATGGGCCGGCGGTGGTGGCCGTGGCCGAGGCAGGGGGTACCGGCACTGGTATTACGCAACCGGTTTACCTGGATGGATGCGGACATCAGCTCCACGATATGCATGGAATAATCCAGCCCCGATGGCCTATAATTATTCAGCGGGAATTTCACGGGAAGATGAAATTAACATGCTGAAAGATCAGGCTGATTATTTTAAATCAGCGCTTGATGACATTCAGAAGCGATTGAATGAGCTGGATGAAGTAAAAGAATAAGCGAGTATAAGTGACTATATGAAGACAACTATTTCTGTCATCAGTGAAAATACGGTTGTACCCGGGTCGGGGCTGTATGCCGAACATGGGTTATCCATGATGATCGAGCAAAACGAACGTGTTATGCTGGATACTGGTCAGAGCAAGTCATTGCTGAGTAACATGGAAATCATGAACATCGATCCGGAATCTATCGACAGGATAGTACTCAGTCATGGTCACTATGATCATACCGGGGGACTCCTGGCACTGCTTTCCGCCCGTGACAGGGGCGTCCCGGTTCATGTTCATCCTGACGCGTTTAAGCGAAAGGCCGCAATTAGGAATGTTGATAATCAGCCTGTTGCAGCTGATATTGGAATACAGTATTCATATGATCTTTTAATTGATAGTGGCGCGGATATACGTTTTATTAGAAATGTTGAACGAGTAAATTCATTTATTGCCTCTTTAAGTGACATACCAAGGCCCGAGGGCTGGATTTCCTGGGATGAGCGTCTTATGTGTGAAGATAATGACACATTTATTCATGATCCATTCAATGATGATACCTCACTTATTGTTGATACTGATTCAGGACTGGTTTTATGCGTTGGATGTGCCCATGCCGGAATAATTGAAATAATAGAAAGGGTTGCCGATGTCAGACAGGTTGACAGGATTTATGGCGTTGTGGGAGGTACACATTTATCCAGTGCCCCCATTGATTATGTTGAAAGGGCGATTGATATATTCAAGAAGTATGATGTGCAGTTATTGGCCGCCAATCATTGTACAGGACAACAGGTGCAGGACCAGCTGGCTGAAATGCTGCCTGGTATATTTGTAAATGCTTCAGCGGGCACAGTTCTTCAATTTTGACAGTATTCAAGGAGTGAATTATGATTCTAAGCGTGGCAAGCGGGAAGGGTGGTACAGGTAAAACAACAATAGCGGTTGCCCTTGCTTCTTATATGTCTGCAATACAGGAAAGGGAAATACACATACTGGATTGTGATGTGGAAGAGCCCAATGCTAACTTATTTTTGAAGACCAGCATAAGCGTAAAGGAAAATGTATACGTGCCGATACCCGAAGTCAACATGGATAGATGTAATGGTTGTGGAAAATGTGATCAGCTGTGTGAATACAGTGCGATTGTTATGGTAAAGAAAAAACCCCTGGTTTTTCCGGATATGTGTCATTCATGTGGTGGATGCATGTTGATATGCCCGGTAGAGGCTATATCGGAAGTTCAAAAGGAGATTGGCATAGTTGAAGAAGGATACATCGAAAACCTCAGGTATGTGGGAGGAAGAACAAACATCAGCCAGGCTATCTCGCCTCCATTAATCAAAGCGGTGCGAAAACACGTAGTATCAGGTGATCTTACAGTAATTGATGCCCCACCGGGAACATCCTGTCCGGTAATCGAATCTGTTATTGGAAGTGACTATGTGCTTCTTGTAACTGAGCCAACTCCATTCGGATTAAACGATCTCAAACTTGCAGTTGCCATGGTAAACGAAATAGGCCTGCCGGGTGGTGTTCTGATAAACAAAGATGGCCTGGGAAATAATGAGGTTGAGAACTATTGCAGGGAAAATGGGATCAGCATTGTCGGCAGGATTCCCCATGATCGTGTGATCGCCGAACATTACGCGGCTGGAGACATCGTTACCTATCTTCTGGCCAATTATCGTGATGTATTTGATTCAATACTTGACCATGCAGACCTGTCACACCTGGCATGTGGAGGCAAATAATGAAAGAACTTGTAATTATAAGTGGAAAGGGTGGGACAGGGAAAACCAGTATAGCCGCGTCATTTGCCATGCTGGCAAAAGATATGGTGATGGCTGATTGTGACGTGGATGCTGCGGATCTTCATCTTCTATTGGATCCTGTTATACATGAAGAGGGAGAGTTCGTTGGCGGCAAGGTGGCTGAGATCAGGCAGGATTTCTGTATGCGTTGCGGCCAGTGTGTGTCTGTATGCAGGTTCGATGCAATAACTGACGGCTATAGCTTTGATGTAAATCCACTTCTGTGTGAGGGATGCAGTGTTTGTTCGTACTTCTGTCCTTACAACGCTATTATTATGAATCCGAAAACAAGTGGAAACTGGTTCATATCGAATACCAGGTATGGTCCCATGGTTCACGCGAAACTGGGTATAGCAGCAGAAAATTCGGGCAAGATGGTTTCACTCGTTCGGGAAAAAGCGAAGTTGATTGCAGAAGAAAAGGGGTTTGACCTGCTAATAGTGGATGGAGCACCGGGAATTGGCTGTCCGGTGATTGCATCAATAACAGGAGCTTCACATGTCCTGGTAGTAACCGAACCTACAGTGTCAGGAATACACGATTTAAAAAGAGTAATCGAATTATCCGAACATTTCAGAATACCGATGTCAATATGCATAAATAAATATGATATTCATGAAGAAAATACTAACGAAATAACAGGTTTTGCGGATACAAAGGGAATAGAAGTGGCGGGCAAAATACCCTATGATACAGATTTTGTAAAGTCACAGGTAGAAGCAAAGTCCATTGTAGAATATTCTGATGGTGCGGCATCAAGGGAAATCAGGAACATGTGGGAGAGGATAATTGGAACAATCTGAAATTCTATTAACACCCATTGGAAAAATCATGACACCATTTGATACAATATTAAATGGTATACCAATACAGGGACGAATGGCTCCCGATACCAGCGGTACAGTAAAAGTGTTTCCGGAATATAAAGAGGGGCTGAGAGACCTTGATGGATTCAGTCATGTTATACTGGTGTATTTTTTTCATCAGAGCAAAAGTGTCAAGCTGACAGCAAAACCATATATGGATACCTGCCAGCGGGGAATATTTTCTATACGGTCTCCACACAGGCCTAATCATATAGGCATAACCCTTGTTGAGTTAGTAAAAGTTGATGATGATACATTGTATATCAAGGGTGTGGACATGGTAAATGAAACTCCTTTGCTTGACATAAAACCATATAGCCCTTCTTTTGATATGGCAGTTGAAGTAAAAACAGGATGGATGGAGCAATTTTTAAACGGTAAAAGAGCAAAAAGAATGACAATTGTGAACAGTGAAGAAGACTGGTTGCATCTTAAATAAGAATGATGAAATTAATGATATTAACGGAGGCTAATGTTCATGTTCGGTAAAGGAAAAAAAGACAACGAGTCACAGGCAACTATGGATGCCAGCACTCAGGGTATGGACCAGAAGAAGGCCAAAGAACTGGCAGAACAGCAGGAATTGCAGAATACCCTGGGTAAAATAAAGCATAAATTTGTAGTGCTGTCAGGAAAAGGGGGTGTGGGCAAAAGCACCGTGGCGGTGAACCTGGCTGTTACCCTGTCGGATAAAGGATACAGGGTTGGCTTGCTTGATGTTGATATTCATGGACCAAGTATACCTAAAATGCTGGATCTTGAAGGAACCAGGCTGACAGCTGAGAATGAAAAGTTGAACCCGGTTATATACAAAGATAATTTGAAAGTCATATCAATTGGATTCATGCTGGAAAAAGGTGAAGACCCGGTTATATGGAGAGGCCCATTAAAATATTCAGTCATAAAGCAGTTCTTGAAAGATGTCAACTGGGGAGAACTTGATTACCTGGTGATCGATTCACCTCCTGGTACCGGGGATGAGCCTTTATCAGTATGTCAGTTGATACCAGAACCTGATGGAGCAATTGTCGTGACTACCCCGCAGGAGGTTGCAATAATCGATGTTCAGAAATCAATATCCTTTTGCAACAAAGTGAATATGCCAGTTCTTGGGGTTGTGGAAAACATGAGTGGTTTTAATTGTCCTCACTGTAATGAACATGTGGATATATTCAGAACAGGAGGGGGGGCAAGAATGTCAGAACAGATGAATGTACCTTTTCTTGGCAGTATACCAATAACCCTCAAGATTGCCGAAAACGCGGATATGGGTAAACCATTTGTATCTTCGGAAAATTCTGAAAATGATGCCGCAATAAAAGCATTCGAATCAATTATAGAAAAATTAATAAAATAGAAGAGGTAAGAAAATGAAGATAGCTGTACCGATAGTCAACGGAAAATTGTGCATGCATTTTGGTCATTGTGAGCAATTCGCGCTTGTGGACGTGGATGTGGACAAAAAAAATATTGTTTCCACTGATTTGCTAACGCCCCCACCACATGAACCGGGTGTATTACCAAAATGGCTTTCACAGCAGGGTGCCAATTGCATTATAGCCGGTGGTATGGGCAGCAGGGCCCAGCAGCTTTTTGAGCAGATGAATATCAAGGTAATAACAGGTGCGCCATCTGAAGAGCCGGAAAAGGTAGTCGAAGCTTTTGTTAACGACAGGCTTGAACAAGGTGTCAACGCGTGTGATCATTAATCACGGGAGGAGCAGATATGCCCTTTAGACGTGGTAACAGAAAAGGTCCCGGTGGTGGGAGATCAGGAGGAAGATTCGGAGGAGGTCGTGGTCCGGGAAGAAGGCAGGGTGGCGGCCCTCCCGCCGAATGTATATGTCCCTCATGTGGACAGGTTGTCCCGCATACACCAGGAGTTCCATGTTTCAAAATTCAATGTTCCAGGTGCGGAACTCCAATGATGGCCAGATTCAGAGATGAATCATAGGTGTTGCGATTATGAATGATAACCTGTCGAAAGTCAAAAAAGGCAGGAATGTAGCATTTGCCGCTTTCGTGGTGACAATATTGCTGGCGTCTGTAAAATTACTAGTGGGAATTGTATATAATTCACAGGTACTGGTGGTTGATGCCATACATAGTTTTGCTGATTCAGCCGCGGTGATCGCTTCCGCTGCGGGGCTGTACCTCGCGGGAAAATCCAGGTCGCAACGGTTCCCTTATGGATTGTACAGGGCGGAAACAATAGCTGCCCTGCTTATCGGTATTTTTATCCTTTTTGCCGGTATTGATATGGGCCTGGGTGGTTTTAAAGAACTGTTTATCCATAATATCCCAGAAAAAACGATACCGGTAATACCGGCATTTACCGCGGTGTTATCAATTATACTTGCTGCAGGTATAGCTTTCATTGAACTTAAAGTTGCACGAGAAATACATTCAATGTCTCTTGAGGCTAACGCGAAAGAATCCTTTCTTGATGTAATATCTTCCGTGGTAGTGTTGTCAGGAATACTTCTGCCCGTGTTTGGAGTACCATACATGGAAGGTGGAGCGATCCTGGTTATCTCTATTTTTATCATAAAAATTGGCATTGAAAATGTGTATAGATCAATACTCGTGCTGCTTGATGCCAATATGGACCCCGAATTACAACAATTGATACAGGATGATACAATGCGTATCAAGGGGGTAAAAAAGGTTAAAGACGTTGCCATACGTGAAGCAGGCCCATTTAATATGGTGGACATAAGTGTGATGATCGCTCCTTCTGCCACAGTATACGCCGCACAGGATATCGCAGACAGGGTTCGTGCGAATATTATTCACAGGTTCAACATGGTGGAACATGTGTATGTAAGCGTGGAGCCGGCGAAAAATGATATTTTCAGGGCCGTGGTACCGGTCAGTACAGTTGACGGCTTAAACTCCAGGATTTTCCATCACTTCGGGCGGGCTCCCTATTTTGTAATTATCACCATTTATAAAGATGATATTGTCATAGAGGATTTCTACCTGAATGAATTTATAAATAAAGAAAAGCATGTTGGACTGAACGTGGTGAAGGTCTTGATAAATTATAACGTTGATATTATATTTACCAGCAAAATTGGAGAAATTTCATTTTATATCGCCAGGGATAACATGATTGATGTATATCAAATTGAAGAAGAAGAGCAAACCATAAAGGATATTGTTGATGCGTTTTCAGGCAATGTATTGAAAAAGATTACTGTGCCAACGAAGTCTTCATAATACAATCTCAGTTTTCTATTATGTCATACACCAAATCAAAAGAAATGAGGGTAGCAAGAACGGCCTTAAGCGGCATACCTGATGTTGTTTTAACAAGAAACTCGTTGTCAATTTCTTCAAAATTCCACTTATCATCTGTGATTGTAATTTTACCCACGTAATCAAGTGAGTCGCAATTATAAAGCAATACTTCTCTTATATTATGCATAATGGAAATCCTTTTCTGCGTAAAAAAATAATGATGTAGATGATCTTTATAATTGGATATTTGACAAGAATAATTTTACAAATTATTTCTCTTATGCCTGTCCTGTATAGATTTCAGTGAAGATCGGGCTTCATCAGAAATGATATTTATATCTTCAATGATTACTGTTTTCAAGTATTCGATAGAACGTTCGTTGCCACATCTTCCAAGCGAACGAACAGCGTACCTGCGAATGTTTTCGTTATCAGATTTTAAGCATTCTATCATAATAGTTTCACTTTTCTCACAGTTGTAATGTCCAAGCAGCTGAATAAGTCGCTCTTGCACTATGTGATCCATAGAATGAAAATTATCTGCCGCATTGCACACTGTATCTTTATCAGCAAGTTTCGCAAGTGCGTGAATAGTATTCGATACAACAATAGGATGTGTGTTATTCATCAATAGTTTCATTAAAGGTTGAACCGCGGCCGGATGTTCCATCATCTCCAGGGCGCGGGCGGCTGTTTCACGAACCCGGGTATTCTTGTCTTCAAGGCTTAGTATTAATGGTTCCAGGGACCGCCTGTCCTTTATTATTCCCAGGGCTTTTGCCGCCATTATTCGAAGCTCCAGCTGGGGATCGCAAAGAAATTCAAGCAGGTAGGGTACAGCCGGTTTACGAATTCTTGTTATCAAACTGATTATATCATCATCTATGGATATGCGACCTGTTGCTATTGCGCGAAATATAACAGGAATAACTGTTTCATCGGCCCTTGAAAGTGACAATACCGCCTGCTGACGTATTGACCGTATATCTGATTTGAGATGATTGATAAGAATCTCGATTGATCGCGAGTTATTTGAATTACCAAGTAATCGTAAAAGGCTGAGTTTAAGGGCCGTGTCTTCTGTATCAAGGTATGTTATAAAAGTTTCTTCCATATCTTCTGAAAAATGCAATAGTAATTCTTCAATCATAATTTGCATATCGGGGTTGAATGAAGAGAAACTTTCGAGAAGCGGGACCACTGCAGGTTCACCAATCTTTGTGAGGCTCCATATAGCAAGTTCCTGAACAATAATGCTATTATCTGAAAGTGCTTCAATTAGTGCAGGTACTGATGCTGTGCCGATTCTTACAAGTGACCATGCTGCACTCTGACGTGTTTCGGGTGATTGATGTTTTAAAAGGGGGATCAGGTGAGGAACAGAATCTTTACTTTTTTTTATACCAAGTATATATGCGGTACCTTCTATAATACTATTGTTATTACTGGTAAGGGATTTCTGCAAAGGGGTTTCAATATTTTCTTTTATTTCACACAATGCCCAGATCACCACATCCCGTATATCTCTATTTTGCTCAGAAAGAAGAGTGATCAGCTTTTGGGCAGCTTCTTGTCCTTTTCCAACAAGCATTTCCGCGGCATTATTTCTTTCATCAGTGGTTCCTGATGAAATCATTGTAATAAGCTCATCGATATTTTTATCAATCACATTTATTGCCTGCATATAATATATCCCTTTTGTGAGTAACATATACCATTTTAGTTGAAAAATCCACATTATTTAGCTTACATTTATGTAAATTTACATATTATTAGAAAGAAACAGAATAATATGATCAGAATTAATTATTATGTTTTTTGGAAATATTATTGTTCTATACATTGACAAAAAGATTGCATAATGACACAACTTATTGTATCAGGTATATGAGTTTTTAAGATTTGGAGTAATTAAAGATGGCAACAGGTGGCAAAAAAAAGAAGTCAGGTAGTAAGACTAAGACACCCGCAAAAAAAACAAGTACTACCGCTAAGAAGAATGAAAAGCAGACTTCGGCTTCGAAAGCCGGGTATGTGCTTGTTATAATGGCATTGCTTGCAGCGGTTCTTTTCATGCTGAACAACTATTCATTTGACAATAAAAAGACTGATTCACCAGAGATCATTACTCCCGGGCATCTTGTATATGAACCCGATAAAGATAAAGAAAGTAAGAAAGAGAATAAAGAAGACAGTATAAAACAGAAAGAAAAGAAAGTAGAAGAAGATAGAAAAGAAAAGATTGTTTCAAAAAAGGTTAAAATTTATCTCATTGATTTCAATGAAAAAACAGAAAAGACATACCTGCATCCGGTATTCAGAACTGTTTCAGCCATTACTCCTGTAAAGTCATCAATTGAAGAACTCATTAAAGGTCCATCATCATCTGAGAAGAAGAGAGGCATTCTTACTGCTGTCCATTCAAATACTAAAATATATGATGTTACTATTTCAGGTAATACCGCGATTTTAAATTTTAACAGTGCAATCGAGTACGGGGCATCCGGAAATATACTTTTGAGTAGAATTGATCAGATTATATATACGGCCACACAGTTTGAAAACATAGATAATATAATTATCAAGGTTAACGGTAAAACCAGGCGTTTTCTTGGTAGTGATGGTATAGCAGTTGGTGGACCACTGCACAGGAGATAAATGTGAATACACTGGAAATAGAAATAAAGGCATTCTGCGACGATATGGAACAAATGCGTAAAAAGATACTGGATGAAGGTGGATCATATGTTGGAGTTTTGCAGGAGAATGATGACTATTTTAATCATCCCTGTAGAAATTTTGCTGAAACAGATGAAGCTTTGCGAATTCGGAGATCCGGAGACATGGCAGTTGTCACGTATAAAGGGCCAAAACTTTCAGAAAAAGCAAAAACCAGGTACGAACGGGAAGTTTCCATCGATGACCCCGCTGGTTTTCAGGCTATAATTGAAAAACTTGGTTTTAACCGAACAGGTTCGGTGAATAAAAAGAGGGAAGAGTATATGATAGGTGAAATACTGGTTTGTCTCGATACAGTAGAATCCCTTGGCACTTTTGTGGAACTTGAACTGCGAAGTGAAGAAAGCGAGGAGGCAGAAAAAGATATTTTTGAACTGGCCGATAAACTGGAACTCACGAATTTTACTAGAAAATCCTACCTCGAAATGATACTTGTTAAAAAGGATAAGTGAGGTGGTATCAGTTATTGGATGATTTTTTCACTCTTCGAAACTGGTTAGCCCACATAGCAAATGAATTATTATTCCTGGTTTGTAAATATAATTTGCCAGAACCCTTGAACCTGCATACAAGTCCTTCACCGGAAAGGAATAGTGATTTAAGCCCGCCAACTTTTTCAATATTGTATTGAAGTGATTCTTCAAATGCAACTATATGCCCTGTATCAACAATATATTCCTCATTCACCTTGATTTCATGGATGGCACCGAAACTGGAGAAGAACAGCGTGCCATTACCGGCAGCTTTCAGGAAAAAAAGTCCTTCACCACTGAAGAAAGCTTTAGCTCCTCCCCATTTCGAATCCAGTTCAATACCTGGTGTACTGCATACAAATGCCCCGGTAGATAAAATATATGTACGGTTGTCGACATCAAGGGACCAAATGTCACCCGAGGTTGGTGGTGAAAAGTATATTTCACCACTGCTGCCCACAGAAGAGAATGTATTCATGAAAAAGGATTCACCACCGAGAAATGACCTTTTCAAAGATCCCAGAACTCCTCCGCGTGCGCTGGTCTCGATCTGAATCGAAGGTGACATGGCAACCATGGCGCCCGATTCTGCCATTATGCGTTCCCCGTCCTGCAACTCAATTCTTATACATGAAAAATCTGGTCTGCTGTTTATATCATAATTCATAGATGGTACCCCTATTGTTTCTTCGGTGGAAGCTTGGTTGTTAACCATGTAGTGAGTGAAGCAACGTTTCTTGACTGGATCCAGACACGGCCGTTCCCATTGAACTCACATACCAGCCCTTCACCGCTGAGGAAGAAGGACTTCCATCCGCCAAACTTCTTTATTGAATAGTTCAATCCCTCGTCAAAGGCTACTATGTGACCGGTATCCACGACCAGGTTGTCCTTTACCTGGATTTCCTCAATGCCGCCATAACTTGAGAGGAGCAGTGGGCCATGGCCGGAAATTTTCAAAAAGAAAAGAGATTCACCGCTGAAAAAACCCTTCATACCCTGAAAGGCAGTATCCATTTCAAGTTCTGTACTTCCGGCAAGAAATGAAGATGACTGCACGAAAATGGTCCCATCACAGTCAACCAGGGCAATATCACCGGGAAGGGTGGGAGCAAGGGTTACGGTTCCCTCGCCGGATGTGGCGGTAAAAGTATTCATCCAGAAAGATTCTCCACCAAGAAAGGAGGTTTTAAGTGAGCGTAATACTCCCTTTCCCTTCTGTGCCCTGTGGGTTTCAATTGATATGCCCGGTGAGAAACTCATCATTGCACCGCTTTCAGCAAGAATCTTTTCGCCCGCGTTCATAAAGATATCTGCAATAGCATAGGATGGTTTATATTGTATATTTATATCCATGTTATTCCCCCGGTAGCAGGTGTATCAGCCATCGTATAAATCCCGATGGGACCCTTGTCTGTATCCACACGGTTCCCTTTCCGGTGAATTCTGTAACCAGGCCTTCTCCGGAAAACAAGGTTGATTTCCAGTTACCAACCCGTCGTATGGAATAGTTCAGTGTATCTTCAAATGCAACTATATGCCCGGTATCCACCATGTATGATGATTCAACCTGTATTGGCAGTATTGCTCCATATGATGAAAGGAATAGATCCCCGTTGCCTTCAGCTTTTAAAAGAAAAAGTCCTTCTCCGCCAATTAAGGATTTAATACCCCCGAATTTTGTTTTTATGTTGATCCCTGGTCCTGAACATAAAAATGAGCTGCCCTGTATGTACACACTGTTGCCGTTTAGGTTAAGATGGTGGATATCTCCAGCCATTGAAGCAGCCAGCCCGAGGGTTGCTGTTGAGCCTTCAACGGAAAATGTATTCAGGAAAAAAGATTCACCACCAAGTATTTTCCTTGCCAGCGCGGTCAGAATGCTCCCACCCGCCCGGGTTTTTACATCCATGTGTTTACTCATGTAGACCATGGATCCTGCTTCTGATTGTATGGTTTCACCCGGGGACAGGTCTACATGCAAAAGGGCATATGACGGCCCGTGTTTAATGATATGCTGCATGGCATAACTCCGGTTTGTTTTGATAGAAATTATTATACATTTAGTACTATTAGTCAATAAGGATTGATGTAATTATTAATTAAAAAAAACTTGCGGAAACCCTCTCCTGTAATTTATTATCATGTTAACAAAGTGACAGGATGGTTTTATGAAGACTAAACAATATATTCTAACAATGATAGTGCTGGTGCTGGTATCTGTATTTTCATATAATACAGCCACGTATTCTGAATCTGGTTTTTTCAATTTTTTCAAGAAGGATGTTGAAGAACAGAAAGAACGGCAGACAAAAGATGTAGAACTTATTAAAAAACAGATGCAGGAAATACGCCAGGACATAATTAAAAGAAACCTTAAATATAAGGTTGATATAACAGATGCCATAAAACATGAAATAGATGAAATAACCGGGATATCCGTGCCGGATACACTGGAAGAGGATGCAAAAATACAGAGCAACTGGGGAGACCGGTTATTCAGATATTTTTTAAAAAAACTGCGAGAACACGAAAAGAAAAAAGGTGAGAGTAAATATTTCAAAGAAGAAGAAACCAGGAAAGAAGACGGCAAAACGACTCCACCAGAAGAAATACCAGAGAAGGATCTTCCTGATTATTTTCAACTGGCTGATCCTGCACTTAAATCATTCAACTGGTACGATAAGGATATGATGACAGATGTTCGATACCAGGGTACATGCGGCAGTTGCTGGGCATTTACTTCACTGGCAGTATACGAATCATGCTTTAAAATAATGAATGACATTGAACTGGACCTCTCTGAACAATACCTGATAAACTGCGCGGTGGATTCACGTGGACGTGATGCAGGCAGCTGTAACGGGGGCTGGTACGGGCAAGTCTTCGATTACCTTACAAAAAACAGTGTTGTTGAAGAAAAATACGCTCCCTATAAGGGAAGAGAACTGAATTGCAGCCAAACTAAAAAAACAGGATACAGGGTAGTTGCATGGGGATACGTAGAGAATAATGCAGGTATTCCATCAGTCTCAGCTATGAAAAAGGCAATCTCACAACATGGCCCCATAGCAGCATGCGTAAAGGTCACACCGGCTTTCCAGGCATATGTAGGAGGCATTTTTGATGAACATGCCCGTGTCAGTGGGGAGAGAGATATTAATCACGGTATTGTGATAGTTGGATGGAATGATAATAAGAAGTCATATCTCATTAAGAATTCCTGGGGTGAACGATGGGGTGAGAATGGGTACATGTGGATAGAATACGGATGTAATAACATAGGATACGGTGCTGCATGGATCACCGTGGATAAAACGGAGCTTCAATAGGAGAGGATTAGCATGAGAATGACAAAACTAATAACTGGTACACGTATAGTACTAGTTGCGGTAATTTGCATTTGTGTATCAATGTCAGCCTGCAAAAAAGATGTTTGTACGGTATATGTAGATAACGAAACAGAAACAAAGAAGATTTCTGTAGAAACAGGAAAACCATTCAGGATATGTTTCCCCGCACAGTTGAGCACAGGTTTTTCATGGATGATTAATAAAAAGTCGGACAACATAACAGTTATGGGAGAGCCGGTAATACAGGAAAAAGAACCCGAAGCAGAAGTTACGGGACGACCGGAAAAACAGGTTTTTAAGTTCAAGGCAACTTCAAGTGGTGAAGAATTTATTGAATTTTTATATACCCAGCAATGGAGAAAAGATACATCAAAAGACAGGGTTGTACGTTTAGAAATAATTGCAGAATGATATTTTTAAAATTTAATAAATAGTAATTGGAGAACCATATGCACAAAAAAACTGTAGCAATACTTGTAATTATTATTGTGGTTGTTATCGGAGTTCTACTGGGGGCTTCGTGGTATTTTTCTTCAGTTTTGCTTTATCCTCCAAAATCAGATTGTCCCCAGGAGCATTTCATTTACTGTAAAGGACCTGAAGAAGTTGGCCTGAAATATGAGAACGTTACATTTAAGACTTCAGATAACATTACAATAAGTGGCTGGTATGTTCCTGCCGGGAATTCTCAAAAAGCGGTTCTTACAGTACACGGACGGGGTGCTACCCGTCATGAAGGTATGCGCTGGCTGAAACCATTGCATGATGCAGGTTTTAATGTGCTGCTTATAGACCTGAGAAACCAGGGTAAAAGCGAGGGAAGCATTAATTCCATGGGTTATCACGAAAAGAAAGACGTGCTTGCAGCTGTTGACTTCCTTGCTGAAAAAAAGAATATCTCAAGTATTGGGGTACTCAGTGTTTCAATGGGTGTTGCTGCAAGTGTTCCAGCCATGGTAGAAGATAAGAGGATCAAGGCCGGGATATTTGAAGCGGGATTTACCGATTTTCAGCAGATAATAACCGAGCGTGCAAAAGTGGATTTCGGATTACCAAAGTATCCCATGATGCCATTAGTAATGATGTTCTACGAAATGAGGGGCAACCTGGACGTAGATGTTATGAAGCCGGTTGAGCAGATCGGAGAGATATCCCCCCGTCCAGTATTTGTTATTCATTGTAAAGATGATGATTACATAGATTATTCGCATGGGCAGAAACTATTCAAGGCAGCTAAAGAACCAAAGAAATTCTGGGAAGCACCCTGTGATAAACATGCAGAGGCATGGCAGGGAGATCCGGCAAAGGCTGAAAAGCTGGTCACCACATTTTTCAGAAAGAACCTGTAATACTTAATACTCAGAAAAGGATAGTTATTATGAAGGGACCAATGCCAGAGGTACGCAAACAGGATATAGGTGATAGCGAAATTGAATATCTCTATTATGATGGTGATGGACCCTATGTAATATTTCTGCATGCCACAGGTTTTTTACCATGGATATGGCATCCCATTGCAAGAGAGCTGGCTGGAAGGTGCAGGGTTATTTCACCGTATTTTTGTGATCACCGTATTGTAGATCCCGAGGAGGGTGGTGTCAGCTGGATGCAGCTTGCAGATGACCTCTGCTCCTTATGCAGAAGCCTTGATACCACGGCACCATACCTGGTGGGACATTCAATGGGTGCCACCACAATGACACTTGCCGAGGCGGTACATGGTACCGTTGCAAGCAAGATGATACTCATCGAACCTATTTTTTTACCTGAAGATTTTTACAGTGTAGAAATATCAGTTGACCAGCATCCGCTGGCATCAAAGTCAATTAAAAGAAAGAATTACTGGGAAGATGACAACGATGCAAAAGAATACTTGAAGTCAAAAAAACTTTTCAGCAACTGGGACTCTGAGATGCTTGATATTTATGTAAGGTATGGTATGGTAACCGGTGATACCGGCGGCCTTACCCTGGCCTGTCACCCGCGAAGGGAGGCATCATTGTTCATGGGTGGAATGCAGGCAAACCCATGGCCCCTTCTTGAAAAGGTTAAGTGCCCGGCACTGGTGATAGAAGGTGGAGAAAGTGAAAACAGGAATTACATAGACCTGAAGAAAGCATCGGAAATGTTCCCAGAGGGTGAATTCATGATTATGGAAGGTGCAGGTCACCTTGTCCCGATGGAGAAACCAGGTGAGGTGTTGAAAACCGTTAACTCCTACTTTAATCTTCTGGGTATTTGATATTTTTGCTTACAATTATTTTTGTCATTGAATGAAACAGCAGCTTGTGAATGGGAAACAGGCAGTACCAGTATACTCTTCCTGTTATTCCTTTTGGTACAAAATATGCCCTGATGGTAAGCTCATTATCATCAATCAAAAACTCCAACCAGCCTCTTCCCGGCAACTTCATCTCCGAATATAACAGCAGGCGGGTTACGGGGATAATGTCCACAACCTTCCAAAAATCAAGACTGTCGCCAATGCGTAATTTTTCTTGATCACGCCTTCCCCGTCTTGTGCCATAGCCCCCGGTTAACCTGTCAACGAGCCCACGTATATTCCACAGCATATGGAAACGGTACCATCCGCTATCTCCACCAATCCGTTCAATTGAACTGAAAATGTCTTCACGTGACCTGTCATATTCCGAAGATGCATTCATAGTATATACGTAATGACCAATATGTAAATCAGGAGCATCATCAAGTGTACAGGATCCCAGGCTGTCGGACCATCTGCTTAATACGCTGTTACATTCAATCTCATCAATTGCGTACTGTATAGCCTGTGAATATGTTACTGGTTTAATGTCACTGAAAAAATTTTCGGCATTGTTGTTCAATTTCACGGTTGTAGATTTTAAACCTTCAACCAGTTCCCTGGCAATTCTCAATGGTACCGGTGTAAACAATACAAGCCAGTATGATGACAGGCCGGGACTGAACAGGGGAAGAGGAATAATTATTCTTTTAAGACCCATCACATCAGCACAAACTGTAAGCATTTCACCAAAAGTCATGGATCCCGTCCCGATATCAACTACAATGTGCTTGTCAATATCAATGTCTTTCGACCTTACCAGGTAATCCAGTACATCATTTATGGCAATTGGCTCTGTTTTTACATTGACCCACCTGGGGGTGAGCATAACAGGTAATTTCTGCACCAGGTTACGGATGATCTCAAAACTGGCACTACCGGAACCGATTATTACACCAGCCCGAATCCAGATACAATTATACAATGCATCATTACCTGATAAAATATTACCTGTTTCAATTCGGCTTTTCAGATGTTTGCTGCCGGTTTCCGGGTCACCAAGACCTCCTAGATAAATTACCCTTGCTACTTTTTGGTTAATACATGCATCTTTGAAATTTGAAGCGCTTATACGGTCTAATTCTGAGTACTCACTACCTGATGACATTGAGTGGATAAGGTAATATGCAATATCAACGTCTTGTAACGCATTATTAAGAGGTTCTATATCGAAAGTACTTCCAGTAACAATCTCACAGTTATTATTAAGATAAGAATCTACTGTCGCAGGATTGCGAACGAACAGACGAAGTTCTACTTCATTTTCCTGGAGTAACCTGTATGCAAGTCGTCTCCCTATGTAACCAGTAGAACCTGTTAATAGTATTTTCATGAGATTTACTGTATAATGCTTGAGCAACAATGTATATACATGATAATATATTATTCTTAAATAATATGAAAGTCAAGCAGGTTGAATGATGAGAAAATTTAATACGCCGCGAATTGTTGTTAGCAAGTGCCTTGAATTTGCAAGTTGTCGGTGGAACGGCATGATGATTTCAAGTCATGAAGTAAGGGCTCTGAAACCTGTGGTTGATTTTATTCCCGTATGTGCAGAAGTTGAAGTGGGACTGGGAGTTCCAAGAAAACCAATTCGTCTTGTTGAAAAAAACAATGATTTGAGGCTGGTTCAGAGTGAAACTGGTGCTGACATTACTGCAGAAATGGCAAATTTTACCAAAACATTTTTGGATAGTCTTGGTGCTGTTGACGGCTTTATATTAAAAGACAGGTCTCCATCATGTGGGAACAAGGACGTAAAAGTGTATCCATCCACAGGAAAGGTGTCTGCTATACGTGGAAATGAAAACGGATTTTTTGGTGGTCCAGTGGTGGAAAGATTTGGCCATCTTGCAGTTGAAAACGAGGGACGTTTGAACAACTTCAAGATTCGTGAACATTTTTTTACAAAGCTTTTCACATTTGCTGATTACAGGCATCTAAAAGAACATATATCAATGAAAAGCCTTGTGGATTATCACTCAAGAAATAAACTTTTGCTTATGGCATATAATCAGTCGGTTATGAGGAATTTGGGACGGGTTGTTGCAAACCATGATAAAAAACCTGTGCAAGAAGTATTTAATGATTACCAGGAATTACTTTACAGGGCATTTGCAAAGTTGCCGAGACATACTTCTGTTATCAATGTTCTCATGCATGCGATGGGCTACTTTTCAAAAAAACTGAACGCAGCGGAAAAAGCATATTTTCTTGATACAATGGAACACTACAGGATAAACAGGGTGCCACTCAGTGTCTGTAATGCAATTCTGAAGTCATGGATATTAAGGTTCGATGAAAAATATCTTGGTAGCCAGACTTTTTTCAAACCTTACCCCGAACAGTTAATTGAAATAACTGATTCGGGGAAGGGAAGAGGGTCGTGAGATTACATATCTTTCATTACGTCAGACATCTTTTTAGTTGCTTCCTGGAAAATTGGCTCGTTTGCGTATTCTTTCATCTTTTTATTCATCAATTTCGTCATCTTTTGCGAACTTTCCATCATCTCATTCATCTTTGCTTGCAACTCCTCTGGCATGGCTTTGGAGTCTGTAAGTTCTGGATATTTCTTCTCAAGCTTTTTGAATTCCGGTTTCAGTTTTTCAATATCTGACGCGAAATCAGTCAATGCCTTTGCTGTTTCTTTTACACTGGACGATTTTTCAAGAGACTTTATGAGTGATTCCTGTGCTTTAATCTGTTTGTCCATAAGCTTTGCAACATCGCTGTACTTAGCCTGTGAACAGCCAATCATCATAAACAGTCCAATTGCGACAACTGCGATAACTCTTAACTTCATTATTTTTCCTCCGTTACTGTATTGTTTTTTATTTTAGAAAGAAGAACTCGGTTCTTCTGTTCTTTCGTCGACCCTCAAGTGTTTTATTGGAGGCAATCGGTTTTGATTCACCAAGTCCAACTGCTTTTAATCTTTTCGGGCTGATGCCATTTTTAATCATATATTCTATAACCGCATCAGCACGCTTCTCGGAGAGCTGCTGGTTATATGATTTATCACCTGTAGAATCTGTATGGCCTCTAACCTCCAGTTCAAGTTGATTATTTCTTTTCATTATTATAACAATTTTCTCAAGAATATCAAGCGATTCTTTTTTTAGATACCATTTATCGAAATTAAAATGAATATTATCAACAACAAAGCCTTTTCCCTTTTCAAGCCGATCAAGTGTAATCTTCGTATTGATTTCCTTGCCAGTTAGAATTACCTTCTTCGGAACATACCCATCAGAGTCAACAAGTAGTTCAACACCACTCCCTTCTGGAACCCTAATGTTTCCATCCTTGTTCACATTCACTGTTTCATGATAGATAATTCTACCGTCCTTTCGTTTTTTAATCCCGACTTTTGCCTTTAATCCATTCCCGTTTTTATCAGTGATATTCAGCTTCAGGTTACGGGTTTTCAACGGTTCTTTTTTGGGTGATCTATCTTTAACCTCACGTGTGTTTTCAGGGGTTATTAGTGGTGCCTTATGTGTGCCGGTATTATCTGATGGAAGAGTAGTTATTTCAGAACTCTTTAAATTATTTCCACCATAGTATTCTTCTCCAATGGCATAAAGGTATTTACCAGCAGGCAAAAAGAGTATACCATTTGCTGCAACAGGCTGGGAAATGCCTCCGGGGAATGGAGCAGTGTATTCCCAAATGGTTGAACCGTCATCTATGTTTACGGCTTTCGCGTACGCATTTGCAATCTCAGTCTTCCCCGATTTTGTATACCTGTTATATGCTACATACAGTTGATCGCGTACCATCACAAAATGGGGAGAAGACCTGGGGCCGATTTCTATTGATCGTGTTAGTGATCCATCATTTGGATTTGTGATTAATATTGTACTGTTGTCGGCTGCAAATATTACTGACCTGTCAGTAAATGTGGGGTGAGAGGTTATGATTTTGCCATACTCTTTTTGCCATTGCAGATTGCCGGTTGAAAGATCAAGACAATATATAGAACTTCCTGAAGGTATATACACTTTGTTTTTGTATACAACAGGGGGGAATATTTTAATAGGTTTTGGTATGCGTTTTGACCACAACTCTTTTCCTGTAGCTGATTTGAGACAATGCACGGTATAAATATTCGTCTGGTAGTTCATTGACTGGGTTATGACGAATTCATCGTAAAATGTCGGAAAACCACTGTATGATTTTATTTCACGATTATCCCATTTCACATGACCGTTTCTTGTTTCCCGTGATAGAAACATGTTACGGGTGCCGTAGTAAATCACCTGGTCGGTAACGATCGGGTCGGAATAAATACCGTCAACAACAGTTGTATATGTTCGCCCTGATAAACCCTGTGGTTTAATCGTATCCATGCGAAGACCGGTTCGTGCCCATATTACACTGCCATTATGTTTATCAAATGCGTAAATGGCGATGGGATCACTCACAATCAGCTTGTTGTCGGAAATAAGTGGATATTTAATCTTCCCTGCAGACCTTGATAGCGCTTTGAACTGAGCAGAAATTTTTTTTGAATCAGTCAACCAGTTCAACGTACCCCTGTCCTGGTCAAGAGAATAAATTTTAGCAACCCTGTCGATGAAAAAAACATCCCCATCGGAAACTACCGGGTTGAATATTCTATCACCAGACTGGAATAACCATTTCAACTTACTATTCTTAACTATAATTTCATCATTGTTACCTGTAAAATATATATTGCCCTTGTAAATTGGCCAGTCATCAGAATAAGAATTCTGTGCAGGTATTATTATTGAAAGAAATAAAGATAACAGAATAATAATTCGCAACATCGCGGTACCTCCATCCATGTCATTATTGAAATGTTTAATATACCATAAGTCAAACATATTATAATGCCAAAGAAGTACCATGAATTGTTTTATATTTTTTAATTGCAGTATTTTTAATGAAAAATTTCAAAAGTGTAGTATTTTTATATACAAATTATATTAAATTGCGAGGTAGTTATGAGTATTATTGTCGACCCAAGAGACCAGGAGTTTATACTCTACGAGATGCTCCAGATACAGGAATTATTTGAAACTGAGAAGTATGGCGATTTCTCTAAAGATATGTTTGATATGGTGCTTGATCTTGCCAGGAAAATTTCAGAAGACGAGGTTCTACCTACATACATGGAAGCGGACAGGGAAGGGGTAACTTTTAAAGACGGAGAAGTGAAAATCCCTGAATGCTATAAAAAGATTCACGGCATAATGAATGAGAGCGGGTTGTTTACCATGGCTGTTTCACCTGAATATGGTGGACAGGGTTTTCCTTATGTCATTGATCTTGCATCAAGAGAGTACTATGTATTTAACATGGGTTTTTTGCTTTATCCTGAAGCTGCGGTTGGAGCAGGGCACCTGGTTGAGGTTTTCGGTACGGAAGAACAGAAGAATAAGTACATGACCAAAATGTATGAAGGAAAATGGGGTGGCACGATGGTTCTCACTGAACCTGAGGCTGGTTCTGATGTTGGAAATATCAAGACAAAAGCGGTAAAGCAACCTGATGGAACTTACAAGATATATGGTTCAAAGATATTTATTTCAGGTGGTGATTCCGACCTTTTTGAAAACACGGTCCATCCTGTGCTTGCCCGTATCGAAGGCGATCCCCCTGGAACATCAGGAATATCAATATTTATCGTACCTAAGTATCGTGTTAATGATGATGGCTCAATGGGAGAATTCAATGATGTTACTATTACCGGTATTGAGCATAAAATGGGACTAAAGGGAAGTGCTACCTGTTCAATGAGTTTCGGTGATAATAACGATTGTTATGCCGAATTACTTGGTGAAGAACGAAAAGGTATGAAAATCATGTTCCAGATGATGAACGAAGCCAGGATAGGGATGGGGCTTCAGGGATGCGGAACAGCATCTATAGCATATCTGCACGCTCTTAATTATGCACGGGAAAGAAACCAGGGAGCGGATCTGCAAAATATGCAGAATCCAGAATCACCAAGGGTTCCAATCATAAATCATCCTGATGTACGCCGAATGCTGCTGTGGATGAAGAGTCACGTTGAAGGAATGAGGGCCCTCGTGTATTTATGTGCCTATGCAATTGATCGAAAAGAAGCATCTGAAGGAGAAGAAGCTGAAAAATGGCATGGCATAATGGAATTGCTGGTTCCCATCACAAAAGCGTATTGTACTGATATGGGATTCAAGGTTACCGAGCAGGCTATACAGGTGTATGGAGGCTATGGGTACTGCCAGGATTATCCTGTTGAGCAGTTTATGCGAGATCTTAAAATTGGATCTATTTATGAGGGTACCAACGGTATACAGGCCCTGGATCTTGTTGGCAGAAAAATGGCGCAGAAAAAAGGTGCCAACTTCATGAATTTTCTTGGTGAAATGAACAAGACAATTGCAGAATATACTGAAAACAGCAAGCTTGAAGATATTACAGCGGACGTTCAGGATGCGGTAAACCTTCTGGCTGAGATGGGTATGTTCCTGGTTGAATGCAGCAAGGAAGGCAAGTTTATGGTTCCAATTACTAATGCCTATCCATTTTTAAACATGATGGGTACCATATGCCTTGGCTGGATTCAGTACTGGCAGGCTGGTATAGCCCAGAAAAAAGTGGATGATATATTGAAAGAAAACAATATTGATCCTTCTGACAAGAAAGCAGTTCGTGAGTTTATTAAAGAACACAAAAATGCTGCTTTTTACCAGGGGAAAGTTTACAGTGCAAGATACTACATAAAGAATGTACTTCCACAGGCTCAGGCATTCGCAAAATCAATCAAGAGCCAGGATCTTTCGGTGATGAAAATACTTGAGGAAAGTTTCGCAACAGAATAATAAATATAAATTATAGCGGTGTCTTTAACAACACGTAATTGACACCGCTATAATTTTTTCTCAAATTTTCGTTTTCGCAGCTTTTCTGCAACTTGTTGCATATCCACTGCTGGATCAAATTCATCAATTATTTCAACCCCTAGAAGTGTTTCAATGGCATCCTCCATGGTTACAATGCCGGTATAATCTCCAAATTCATTGAGCACTATTGATATGTGCAGCTTGTTGGTGATGAAGTGATTTAAAAGCTTGTACACCGTTATTGTCTCAATAACATAATTTGGTTTGTAAGCCAGCTTGCTCAGGGCAGCAGATAACTTTTTATCAGCAATATGGTTCATAATGTCTCTGCGCAATACTATGCCGGTTATTTTATTTTCCCTTGGATCATATAATGGTATTCGAGAGAATTGAAGACGTTCATTGTTTTTTATGATATCCTCTACCGTCCAATCCTTATCAAGCCAGAAAACTACTGTTCGAGGTGTCATTATATCCCTTGTTCTAATGGTTTCCAGTAGAAACAGGTTTTCCATAATGTTGTATTCCGGAGATTCAAATATACCCTGAAAATAACCCAGCCTGATATAGTTGATGATCTCTTCCCGGCTGACAATCGAACCTGGATCCCCCTTTGCGAAAAGCCGGGAAACAAAATGTATTGGTATTATTAATGGTTTCAGCAGGTAAATGAGAAATTTTAATATATATGCTGATAATGGTCCAAGCTCTTTCCAGTAATGTGCCCCAAGTGTTTTCGGGATAATCTCGGAGAAGATTAATATTAAAAAAGTTAGTATTGCCGAGAAGGCAGCCATCCACTTCGAACCAAAGAGTTCTATTGCTATTGCCCCTGAAACGGCAGCACCAACTGTATGAGAAATAGTATTAAGAGTTAAAATTGCAGATATTGGCTGATCAATATTTTCCTTTAAATGGCTTAAAAGTTTTCCTGTTCGGGAATGCCTGGAAATCAAGGTTTGTATATACGGTCTTGTTATAGAAAGAATAACAGATTCAAGAATTGAACAAAGAAATGAGACAGCAAGAAGTAATGTTATAACGATAATCAGTTCCAGCAAAAGGCATCCTCCAGGTTTTATTATCAGATTTAATACAAAATGTTCATATAGAAGATAAACATTCAAGCAGTTTATAACGATAATATAACATAAATAAAAGGTATGAACATAAGTATATCATCTCAGGGAGGTGCTATGTTTAACAGGTTGAAATTCTTTTTCAAAAAGTACAGGTTTGAAATATATAATAAACCTGGCAAGTGGATGAATGCAGAAGACCTTAAAAATCTGCAAAACAGAATTAAGATTATCGCGGCTTCAAAGCTAGGGAAATCACCAACATTCAGTTTTTTCAAAGATGTTACATACCTGGATAATAAAATGATTGTAATTTGTTCGAGAAAGGAAACATCAGAGGATCTTTGTTGCTGTGTGATGAGCCATCTTGGAAAGTATAAAGGATCTAATATTATTCACCTGGGGGCTGTATACTCAATTTCTGAAAACCGGGGATTGATGCAGCTGGTGTATATCTTTGGACTTCTCTATGTGTTTATAAAGAACTGGCTTTTTAAAAGGGTGTATCTAACAAGTTTAACACATACACCAAAAATATTTGGTGTTGTAAACGAATGTTTTGAAAATGTATATCCAAACCTTGATCCTCATTCAACACCATCTGAAATACACATAACACTGAAAAAAATATTTCATCAAACCTATTTAAAAGAATGGGAACATAAAATTCTTCCCAGGATTAACAAGAATTTTGTAATTGAAAGATTCAGGGTACAGGATGATGGCTCAATATTATACCCAGATACAATTAACACAGTGCCCAAACACAGGAATGAAGAATACAACAAAAGATGCTTGTCATTGATTGATGTAGAACGGGGTGATGAGATATTTCAGGCTGCTGAAACACTTGGAATCTTCACTATTGTAAAGAACTCCAGGCTATTTGCAAAGGCGACATAAATACTACCGGACAGACGGAATATTTCTATTAATGCTTGATTTATTTATTTTCATTCATATATAATTTGCCAACTTGAAGACAAAAATAATGGTTTACATGTAAAATGTTTAGCAAATTAAATGGCAGTTCGTTTTTAGTAAAGTATGATGATTTTATTATACGACAGAAAGCTTTTATGCTGTTCTGGCTGAGCCTGGTGATAATAGTTCTTTTAGCAGCTGTCAGCCTCTTAAATATAACCACATCCGTCTCAACACATCCGGTGTACATAACGATTACCAATATTCTTCTTATGCTGAGCCTTATTGCAGGCATTTTCTTAATAAAAACGGGAAAGTATCATACCGCTGTAACATTGAATACAATATTTATCACATTCAGGGTGCTTGCCGGATGCATAATTAAATATGAATCCATGATCCTCACCGGGGCTAATAATAATATTTATTTCATGTTCGGTATCATTGGGTTTACCGCGTTATTTGGAAACAGGTGGCTCCTCACAGCTGCTACCATTTTTATCTTAATCACAACTACTGCACTATCTGTTTCTGTCATAAAATTGTATAATGCTCCAGATCCAGGTTATATCATCGGTACCATGATAAATGTAAATATAACTATAATAATCTTATCAGCGTTATTATTTCTTGTCTCGCGGGTTACGGGTAATTCATTGTCTAAAACTGAAAATGAGCTTAATAAAAATGTAGAATTAAGCAGGTATCTTGAATTGAAGCTCAAAGAGATTGAGCAGCAATATTCCGAAATGGAATCCTTAAATGAAACAATTCAGCATACTTCAATGAAATTATTAAAGGCAAACGAGGATCTTTCAATATTCAAGAGGTTTGCAGATGCCTCTGGTCAGGGTCTCTTGATAACTACGTTGGATTATGAGATAATATATGCAAACCCGGGGTTTTGTAACATTGTAAACGCTAAAACGCTGGATGGTATTACTGGTACGAATTTACGGGATTATTATGATGTCAACCAGGGTACTAATAACATTAATATGATCGCAAAAAACCTTTCAGTATCAGGGCAGTGGTCCGGGGAATTAATATTGTCTACATGTGAACAAAAACAGGTGCCAACTATCCAAAACTTGTTTTATATAACGGGTGGTAATAGCAAGCCACTTTATTTTGCTGTTGTGATTACCGATATATCATCTCAAAAAAAATCAGAAGATGTTCTTCGAAAAAGCGAAGAACGATACAGGTTACTTGTTGAAACAATGAATGAAGGACTCTTCGTTATTGACAGGAATGGTGTAATAACATTCGTCAATAATTCATTAATGGAGATTCTAGGGTATACGTATGCTGAGATGATGGATAGGATGCTGACAGACTTTCTCTTCGAAGAAAGAAATTTATTTGAATACCTGTTTGAAGTAAATGTTATAAATGATGTAAATGCAACGGATAATGAAATTGTATGGCTAAAAAAAGATGGCAGTATCGCTTATACAAATGTTTCACCACAGCCCGTTTTTGATGATAACAATATACATATTGGGAATTTAGGTCTTGTAAGTGATATTACGGAAAAGAAAAACGCTGAAGTTGAAAAACAAAAAATTCAATCACAGCTGCACCAGGTTCAAAAAATGGAAGCTATCGGCACCCTTGCCGGAGGTATTGCACATGATTTTAATAATATCCTAACAGCGATTATCGGTTATGCGGAAATACTGAAGAAGACAATTGATGAAACTAATCCAGGTAACGAATTTGTTGATGAAATTCTGAGGGCTGCACAGAGGTCTGCCGCACTAACACGACAGTTGCTTGCTTTCAGTAAAAAGCAGGTTTTACAGAAAGAATTTATAGATATCAACAGTATCGTTGAAAACATGAATAAGATGCTATGTCGGCTTATTGGTGAAGGGATTAACCTTGTAACCAGTCTAAATGCAAAAAATTCTATTCTATATGGGGACCAGGTGCAAATTGAGCAGGTTATTATGAACCTTGTTGTTAATTCCATGCAGGCTATGCCTGAAGGCGGCACCCTGATTATTGAGACTGATAACATTACATTTTCTGAACAAGACAAAAAAAATAATCCTGAAATTGAACCTGGTCTGTATATATCAATCAATGTTCGTGATAATGGTATTGGAATGGAAAAGGAGATATTGCAAAATATTTTTGAACCATTCTATAGTAACAGGAAAAATGGGAAGGGTACTGGATTGGGGCTTGCGGTTGTGTATGGTATTGTGAAACAGCATAATGGACTGATAAAGGTTACTAGTAGTGTAGAGCAGGGAACCGAGTTTACAATATTATTAAGTGCTGAAGATTTAAATAACATGAGAACAGTTAGCCAACAACAGAAAAAAGTTGTGCTATCTCCTGGTAATGGAGAAAAGATTATGGTTGTTGAAGATCAGGATCAGGTAAGGTCAATGATTACATTTGTATTGAACAATCATGGCTACAGGGTATACCCTGTGGAAAGTATTGGTTCGGCAAAAAGTCTTGCAAATGATATGAAATATGACCTGGACCTGGTTTTTTGTGATGTTGTTCTTCCGGACGGGAACGGCCTTGATCTGGTTGAAGTTTTAACAGGGCAAAATAATAATATAAGTATTATAATGAGCAGCGGTTATACGGATAGAAAATCATATATGAAGATTATAAAGCAGAAAGGATATAAATATATTCAAAAACCATATACAGAAGAAATTTTGATATCTTCGGTGAATGATGCTTTGCAATAGAGATATCTACTTTTCTCCGTATCGTTCCAGTATTTCTTTTGTCAATAACATGTAATCCTCGGCGCCGTTACTGTCGCTTTTGTATTCGAATATTGTTTGTCCCCAGCTTGGAGCTTCCTGTAAAGCTACATTGTCCCGAATCAATGATTTGAATAATTTTCCGGGTACCCGCTTCTCTGTTTCAGCAATAACCTCGTTATTGATGATTTTTTTTGCGTTGAACATGGTTCCAATAATACCGGTTATTTCAATATTCTTATTAAGTCTTTTCTTCACCAGCTGCACAGCTTCGAAAAGGTTATACATACCGTGAAAGGGTAGAAATTGCACCTGCAGTGGAACATATATTTCGTTACAGAAACTAAGGGCGTTCAATGTAAGCGTTCCCAGGGATGGTGGACAGTCTACAAGAACATAATCATAACCCTTCAAATCTTCAAGCGCGTCTTTGAGTAGAAACTCTTTTGCTGGTATGGGTAAGAACTCAATATCTTTTAAGTCCATGTTAGCAGGAAGTAAATGCAGTCCTTTCCTGTCTATGATAATATCTTCATAAGATATTTCACCTTTCATGGCATCATAAACTGTGTGTTTAATATTGTTTGGATTGTACCCGAGATGATATGTTGACTGTGCCTGATGATCAATATCGATAACAAGGACCTTTTTATTAAGTAAATGCAATGCGGCAGCAAGGTTGACAGTAGTAGTTGTTTTACCTACACCTCCCTTGTTATTTGATATAGCAATAATCCTCATCTGGTTCCCCTGACATAAAATATTTGAAAATAAAAAAAAGAATGCATTATTTTTAAGTATATAATTAAAAGGGTCAGTTAATAATTGATAAGTCAAGATAAAATATTATACCATTTTAATAAAGTATTTAAATATGAAAAAAGATAAAAAAGGCACACGGAAAAATCTGCATTATTCATTCATGGACGGGATTTTTTCCAGTAGCATGATAGGTTTTACACAGGACTACTTTATTCCTTATATGATGTATATAGGGGGTACGTTACGTGAAATTGCATTTCTCAATGCAATTCCCAACCTGGTGGCATCCCTTGTACAGGTAAAAACATATAAAATAATGGTATTACTTAAATCAAGGAAGCGAACCATTACCATTTTCGTTTTTTTACAGGCTGCATCCCTTGGAGTTATAGCAGTTTTATCTTTTCTCAAGATTAAATCACCTTCTATCATGATTGTCCTGGTAGTATTTTTTACAACATTCGGTGCAATTAGTGTCCCTGCATGGGGTAGTCTCATGTCTGATATTGTACCTGAGAGAAAACGAGGCAATTATTTTGGTTGGAGAAACAGCGTTCTGGGTATAATTATTGTTGGTACATCATTGTGTTCGGGAATCATGCTTTACATTATGAAATCGGAAAGTTTGGCCATAGGTTTTGCCTGCCTTTTTAGTGCAGCATTTTTTGCAAGAATTATTTCATGGATTTTTCTAAACAGGATGAATGATCCCGAAGAGCAGACTAAATATCTTGTATCACGCATTTCGCTGAATGATTTTTTTAATAAGTTGAAGAAAAGTAACTTTGCCCGTTTTGTAATATCAGTTTCGTTACTAAACTTTTCAGTAAACCTGGCTGCTCCATTCTTCCCTGTGCTGCTTTTGAAAGAATTAAAGTATAATTACCTGGTATATTCAGTAATAATGATGTCTGCCCCGCTGGCCATGTACCTTATGATGAGAAGATGGGGGAAACTGGCAGACAGGATCGGAAATGTAAAAATAATTAAATTAACGGGTCCTCTCATCGCGATTATTCCAATTCTATGGGTGATTAGTTTAAACCCCTTGTTTCTCATTTTTGCACAGGTTTTTTCAGGTTTTATCTGGTCGGGATACAATTTGAGTGCTTCAAATTTTATATTTGACGCTGTACAAAAAGAAAAACGTGTCAGGTATATATCATATTTTAATGTTATCAATGGTATAATGTTGAGTGCAGGCAGTATTATGGGAGCTTATATAATTACATTTTTACCGCCTGTTCAAGGGTACAGGATATTGACATTGTTCATATTATCCGCTTTATTGCGTTTGATAATCACCATGGTTGTTCCAATGAAATTGAAAGAGGTTAGACGGGTAAGTAATATGAATAGTAACCAGGTTTTTTCCAGCATGATAGGTATAAAACCATTACTGGGTGTCCAGAGGAAAACCATCAAGTACTTTCGATAATACTATTAAAATTTAAAAACTCTTGTTTCTCCGTGAGCAAAGATATTGAAATTTTCATGTTCAAGTCCAATTTTGTCAAGTTCGTGAAAAAGTAATTTTGGTGGCTCATCCATTTCTTCATCTGCCAGGGGAAATGTGCCCCAGTGTATAGCAACGAAAATTTTGGCTTTGAGATCTATATACGCCTTGATGGCATCTGCCGGATCCAGGTGAACGGGGCCCATAAACCACCTGGGCTTATATGCTCCAATTGGCAGCATGGCGATATCAATCTTGCCAAATTTGTCTTTGATCTCTGAAAAACCAGGGAAATACCCAGTATCACCGGCAAAATAAATAACACATTTATCTGTCTTTACAACCCAACCGCACCAAAGGCGACTGTTTCTATCAAACATTGTACGACCTGAAAAATGCTGTGCAGGCACAGAAGTTACCCTGATGTTTTTATATTCATATGATTCCCACCAGTCGTGAACTGAGACATTGTGTATATCCAGATCAGAAAGGATTTCTTCAACACCAGGGGGTACCATGTACAGTGGCTTGTTCCCCAGTTTACGGATAGTATTTGAATCAAGATGGTCATAATGGTCGTGTGATATCAGTACAATATCAATGTCCGGTAATTGGCTTAATTTAAGTCCGGGTTTTACATATCTTTTGGGGCCGGCAAAGGAAAGCGGAGAAGCACGATCACTCCATACTGGATCAGTCAGTATATTAGTATTATCTACCTGGATAAGAAAGGTTGAATGACCAATCCATGTAAACGTTGGATGTTTATGTTTTTCTTTGAGAAAGCTCCCGTCATTTTCAACAAAAGGAAGATTTACATCGTCGGGTCCTTTAGTCCTGCCGTTTCGGGCCCGGTCAATTAATATCCAGAAAAGGAAATCACCAAAATCTTTATCCTGGTAACCCGGATATATATTTTTAAACCCGGAATGTGTGTGATGGGAAGGAAGTTTATGTTCAGAGGAAAGTGGCAGTAGTTGCCATGTAATAATAGCAGAGACTGATGCGAATAATAAAATACTGTGTATCAGCTTATTCATAACAAAAGAAGGGATCCTCTATAAATTATTTGGAACATCAACATCACGGCATTTAAGGGTAATAAATACACTTATATGCCATAATACAGTATGAATATTGATAATTGAACAATAAAATTATTGAAATATATAAAATATAAAAAAAATTTTAATATGAATAATATGTTGACAATAATAAATATGGGTGATATTCGAGGTACATAAGTGTGATTAAACGATATCATACATTGGCGTATAGCCGTAATTTATTTTTAAGGAGTAGTACAATGCCTAAAGGTTCAGTTAAGTGGTTTAACGAGAAGAAGGGATTCGGTTTCATCTCAAAAGAGGACGGTACGGATGTATTTGTTCACTATACGGGTATTCAGGGAGATGGTTTTAAAACCCTGAAAGAAGGTGACCCGGTAGAATTTGAGATTGAAAATAGCGAGAAAGGGCCAAGAGCTGTTTCCGTGAGAGCTATATAATTATACAATAACAGTAAACCACAATGTGTACTAAGCTGCTGTTTGGGTAACGGCAGCTTTTTTTTATGATTTTATTTGACTGGTAAAAGAATAAGCAATGTAATTAAAATCAACGTTTAATATTTTCATGGAGTCATTCATGATCAGGTTACTAATAATCACTATTCTAACATTTACTTTAAGTAAACCGTGTATTCCGCAAGTAAGGAAACCATCCAAACCAAATATCATTTACATCATGGCCGATGACGCTGGATATGGGGATTTTGGATGCTATGGACAAAGCCAGATAAGCACCCCTAATATTGATAAAATGGCAAAAGGTGGAATGTTGTTCACACAGCATTACGCGGGGGCACCGGTCTGTGCTCCATCACGTTGTAGCCTTTTGACAGGTACCCACACAGGGCATTCATATATACGAGGAAACCGGGAAAGATTACCTGAAGGACAAATGGCATTAAAAAAAGGTATCCCCACAATAGCAGATATACTGGCTAAAAAAAACTATACGAGTGCTGTAATTGGCAAATGGGGACTTGGGGGGCCTGAAACTGAAGGGGTTCCATCTGAACATGGTTTTGATTATTTTTTTGGCTACCTTTGCCAGCGAGAGGCACATGAATATTATCCCAGTCATGTCTGGAGAAATGGCAACAAGGTGCAACTTGATGGGAAAAAATATATACATGATCTATTTACCAGTGAAGCCTTGAAATATATAGATACCCATAGAGAAAAACCTTTCTTTCTCTACCTGGCCTATACCATACCCCATGCTAAATTACAGGTGCCAGACCTGGGTAAATACGCTGAACGTGACTGGCCAATAAATAAAAAAAAGTATGCGGCCATGATATCAAGGCTTGACAGGGATGTGGGGAGCATCCTGGAAAAGCTGAAAACAACCGGATTGTCGAAAAAAACAATAGTGATACTTACAAGCGATAATGGCCCTCATTCAGAAGGGGGATATAACCCTGATTATTTTAACAGTAATGGTCCATTGCGTGGTATAAAGCGGGATTTATACGAAGGTGGTATACGTGTACCAATGATTGCATGGTGGCCGGGTATAATACCAGCTGATACAATCAGTTCACATGTCAGCGCCTTTTGGGATATAATGCCTACACTGGCAGAGATTACCGGGGCAGATCTTCCCGAAAAAATTGATGGGATATCAATGCTTTCGGAACTTCTGGGAAAATCATCAGTTCAGAAAGACCATGAATATTTGTACTGGGAATTTCATGAACAGGGTGGAAAGCAGGCATTGAGAAAAAATGACTGGAAGGCTGTACGTCTAAATGTGCGGCTATTTCCCAATGAAGATCCAAAATTATATAATCTTGGAAAAGATCCCGGTGAAACAACTGATGTTGCCGATGAATATCCCCAAATGATAACTGAAATCAAAAAGTTGATGAGCAGTGTTCGATCAGAATCTGAAGAATTCCCACTGATTGGGAAAATGGTGTATGCTTTTGGTTTGTTTAATTCGTGGCTTATGGCAGCAGTATATGGAATCGTTTCTGTTCTGTTGTTCATGGGTGCACGAAAGGGAAATCGCGGTGATCTGATATCTGTGTACATCACTGGCGGGAAGAAGGGAAAATTGATTTTACTGCTTCGGTCTCTATCTGTTGTTTCGTTATTTGCAATAACATTAATATCTCCATTGTGGTTTGGAACTGCATGGATGGATATTGGTATTGTTGTATCTATTGTTGGGCTAATCGGTTTTACCCTGTCATATGGAAGTCGAGTATTTAGAAATCCGGATAATCCTCCTGTAAATGGGGTATTCAGGATCAATAAAATGGCTGATACCATCTTTTCATGTATTTTCTGGACAGGTGTTGCCATTGTATCAGTATCATGGATTCTTATTCTTTTTACATTTTTATTTTATGTAGCCGCAAGGTTTTCATCTAAAATTAAAACTGATTATTATCTAATAAAATATGGTGATGAATACGCATTATCCCTTGTTGATAGATAGTTTCTTATGGTCGAAGAGCTCGTTCAGAAGATTCAAGGAAATAATCGAATAATTCACGGTAACTTATACCATAGGCATCTTCAAAGTGGTTTTTTCTCATGAGAATGATTTGCATAACGCCAAATATTTCACCCCATAATAACAGCATCAACTGGCGTGGTAGCAGGTCATTTCGTATTGTTCCATTTTTAATACCAGATTCGATAGACCTGGTAACCAGTTCAGAGTTCTTGTCGGTTACTTCCTGGCAGGCCTCACGGTATTCTCCATATTTTTTTTCCTCACCCTGGATGGGGTAGTACACACAATTCCTTGATTCATATACCATCATAAGATGGAAGTAAGCAGGATGGTCTATGGAAAAGCTATAAAAAGCCCTGGCAAGACCCCAGATAATTGTTTTTCCTTCGCCGGGATTTTGAAAAGCGTTTTCAAGCATTTCATTGAAGAGTTTTAGTGCCCTGAGTACAACCGCAAGAAAGATCTCTTCCTTGTCCTTAAAATATAAATACAGTGTTCGCTTGTTATAGCCTGCGGCATGAGCAATTTCTTCAATGGTAGTACCGTCAATACCTTTTTCAAAAAAAATGTTTTCAGCTATATCGATAATTCTATTTTGCCTTTGTTCCTTTTCCCACTGTTTTCGATCAGTTTGTTTCATGTGATGTTCCTGGTAAAGTATTTAAATATCAAGATTAGGATAATAATACACGTGGCCGTATAATAATAATTGTAAAGGAAAAAAATGTTGACAACAGCACAAAGGTGTTATTGAATACACTATAGTGAAATATAATACAATATATAGAATTTATGTCAAGAGGTAATTATTGTGTCTGTTCCGGTATTGATAACCTTTTATATCATGTTTCCCGCTATTGTAATATATCTTTGCTACAGGTTTACAATATTTAATCGGATTGGTGCCGTGCTGTTGTGTTATCTCGCCGGAATAACTATTGGTAATACCGGAATTCTTCCGCTGGATGTATATCCCATACAGGAAACAGCTGCAGATGTATCAGTAGTGCTTGCTTTACCATTACTCTTGTTTACCCTGGATATAAAGAGATGGACCCGTCTTGCCGGAAAAACCATACTCTCTATGGCACTTGCCACAATCTCAATTGTTGTCATATCAACAATCGGTTATCTCTATACTAGAAACATACTCCCTGATGCGTGGAAAATTTCAGGTATGCTGATTGGCGTATATACCGGTGGAACACCAAACCTGGCTGCAATTAAATCAGCACTTGATGTCGACTCAACCACATTCATTATTATGCATACATATGATACAGTTATTTCGATTATTTACATACTATTTGTCATCTCAATAGCACAAAGGGTGTTTTTAAAATTTCTTAAACCATTTGTATATAAAAATGGCCTATCGGTAGATAATCACAAGGAAAGACTTGAACAGGAGGACGTAAGTTCATATTCTGATATGCTTAATCTTCCTGTATTGAAAAACCTGTTCAAGGCGCTTCTGTTGTCAATTGTAATAGTTGGGATAGCAGTCTTCCTCAGTAGTATTGTTTCTGAATACTATAAAACCACTACTGCAATAATTACCGTTACATCTCTTGGTATCGCGGCATCATTCATTACCCCGGTTAGAGAAATCAATAAATCTTTTCAGCTTGGAATGTATTTTATATATATATTTTGTGTAGTTGTTGGGTCTATGGCTAATGCAAGTCTCATAATGAATATTAATTATACCATTATGTATTACCTTGCATTTGCAATATTCGGCAGCATGCTTTTACATGCGTTACTCTGTCGTTTTTTCAATGTTGATGCTGATACTTTTATTATTACATCTACTTCGGCAATTTGCTCACCACCTTTTGTACCGCTGGTAGCTGATGCCATTAAAAACAGGGAAGTACTTATTTCAGGTTTAACAACAGGTATTATTGGTTATGCCATAGGTAATTACCTTGGTATATCAATGGCTTATATTTTCAGATCAATTGGATTATAATATATTATCCATGATATAATGACGTAAACAGTTTAGGGGGTTAAAAATGGAAAAAAAACAGAATGCTCTTCCAAAGAAGGGGCTTGGAAAGGATGAAATATTAAATCAGATGTCAAGTTTTGCCAGTAATGATGCGAATTATCGTGATGGTAAAACCTGGAGCCTGGTATATTACCTCGGTGATGAGTATACCAGTTTTCTGAAAGAAGCGTATGGTATGTTTTTCTCTCAGAATGGCTTGAATCCCATGGCTTTTAAAAGTCTGAAGAAATTCGAATCAGAAGTGATAAAGATGACCGCCGATATGTTACATGGCGGTGACATGGCGTGTGGAACTATTACCTCAGGTGGTACAGAGAGTTGTCTATTGCCTGTGAAAACGTACAGGGATATGGCAAGGTCAAAAAAGCCATGGATAAGAAAACCAGAAATGATCGCCCCCGAATCCATACATGTGGCCTATCAGAAAGCAGCAAAATATTTTGACGTGAAAATGGTTCTGGCACCACTGGCCGATGATTACCGTGTAGATATGAAAGCTGTAAAAAAACTGGTTAATAGAAATACTATTATGATTATAGGTTCTGCACCATGCTATCCATTCGGTGTCGTTGATCCTATAGAAGAACTTGGTGCACTTGCTCAAAAAAAAGGCATACCCCTGCATGTGGATGCCTGCCTTGGTGGATATTTGCTTCCATTCGTTGAGAAAACAGGGTATACTGTCCCACCATTTGATTTCAGGGTACCAGGTGTTACTTCAATGTCAGCTGATACACATAAGTACGGGTATAGCGCGAAAGGTGCGTCAACTATTATATACAGGAGCATGGAATACCTGCGTCACCAGTTTTTTATTTATGAGAACTGGTCAGGCGGTTTATACGTGTCCCCGGCGTTGCTTGGAACCAGGCCCGGTGGGGCAATCGCTGCTGCCTGGGCTGCCATGATGTACAGGGGAGAAGAGGGGTATAAAGAGCTGGCAAAAGTTACCATTGAAACAACACGTGAGTTAATTAATAAAGTTAATGCAATACCCGAATTGCAAGTTATTGGTAACCCGGAAATGAGTGTGTTTGCCTTCACTTCAACAAGTAAAAAAATAAACATCTATGCTGTTGGTGACCAGATGGAGCATCGAGGATGGCATATTGATAAAACACAAAAACCAGAAGGATTACATATCATGGTTACCGCATTCCATAAGGATATTGTGGATAAATTTATTTCTGAGTTGAAAGAAGCAGTTGAAGTAGTGAGAAAAAATCCAGAACTTGCAAACCAGGGTGGGGCAGCTATGTATGGCCTGGTGGCAAATATACCGGTTCGTAGTATGGTTCGCAAAAATATTCTAAATATGATGGAAGGAATGTATGGACCAGATGGAGAGATGCCTGATTTTGCAAAAACCGATATTGATGCCGGTGATGAAGAGGATGTACAGAAGCAGGATCTTTCAATGAGAGCGGGCCTCTTATACATGAAGATTAAAAATTTCTTCAAAAAATAATACTATTTACGGTGGGGACTTATGAAAAGAAAATATGTGTTAAGTCCGGCTGATTCAAAAGAAGATCTTGATCGATACGAAACAGAGAATATATTTCATTCCTGGTCGTATCAGCCAGTAATATCTCCTCCCAGGGTATTATCAGCAAAGGGGATTCGTTTTAAAACAGAAGACGGTAGAGAACGCCTTGATTTCAGTTCATGTTTTGTAAGCCATAATATTGGTCATCAGGATCAACGTGTACTTGACGCTATACAGGAACAGGCAAAGGACTTAACATCTTTCGCCCCGAGCTTTTCAAACAGGCCAAGAGCTTTACTAGGGAAAGTTCTATCAGAAATTACTCCCGGTGATCTTTCAAGGTCATTTATTACTCTTGGAGGAACCGAGGCTAATGAGGCTGCGATTAAAATATGTCACCAGTATACAGGGAAACAGAAAATTATTTCCAGGTATAATTCCTATCATGGTGCTACTGCCGCGGCAATGACACTTTCACCAGGTGATCCGAGAAACTGGGCCCAGGTACAAGGTGGTACCGAGCGTGTAACTGTTCCACAGCCATATTGTTACCGATGCATGTTCGGGATTACATACCCATCATGTGATTTGCAATGTGTGAAATACATTGACAGGGTAATTGAGCTTGAAGGTGGTGATGAAAAAGTAGGTGGAATTATCCTGGAGCCTGTAACAGGGGCGAATGGTATCATAGTACCTCCCGATGATTACATGCCGGAGTTGCGAAGAATATGTGATAAATGGGGTGTGTTGATGATAGCCGACGAAGTTATGAGTGGATTCGGGAGAACTGGAAAATGGTTTGCCATGGATCACTGGGACGTGGTGCCTGATATAATGACAATGGCTAAAGGGTTGACATCAGGATATCTACCACTTGGAGCAGCAATTGCAAAGGAACATATCGGGTATCATTTCAGGGATCATTTTTTCAGCCATGGTGCAACCTATGCGGGCCACGCCGTTGGCTGTGCCGCAGCCCTGCGTGTCATTCAGATATATGAAGAAGACAATCTTATTGAAAATTCTGCAATGATGGGTGAATACCTGTTGCAGAAAGCCAGAGAGCTTCAGGATAAACATTCCTGTATTGGAGAAGTTAGGGGAAAGGGTCTTTTTGTCGGTCTAGAACTTGTGAAAAACAGGAAAACAAGGGAGCCCATAATACCTCTTGATGCCAAGATACGTTCAGGCGGGAATCCCAAACTGGAGGTTGCTAAAAAACTTGGAGAACTTGGAATGATTGCCATGGCTGCAAACCCGAGTAATATTATTGCAATGGCTCCACCTCTTATTGTAAACCGGGATGAAATTGATGAGGGAATAAGTATAATGGACAGCGCACTTGATATTGCTGATACGTATGTAAATGAATAATATGTAATAAAAGGATGAAGTATGCACTTCATCCTTTTTTATACATTAAGGTTAGTGTTGATGTTTATTATTCTTTTTTTTCACAGTCTGCGAGACATTCTTCATAAGCCACTTTACACGCAGCTTTTTTTACTTCATCTTTCTTTGTTTCTTTTTTGCATTTCTGCAGAGCTTCTTTACATGCTTTTTCACATGCCATTTTTTTAGGACTGAATGCTGAAACTGTAAATGCCATAGTTGTTGCAAGTGCTATTGAAGCTAAAATAATAATAAATTTTTTCATAGTTTCCTCCAACAGATACATTATATCTGTATTTACTGATTTTGCGGCCAGAAGCATAATGCTTTGACCGCAAAATTAGTGTAAAAGACTTAATGACTTTATGCAACAATAAAAATTTGATCCCAAAAGATATAAGTATTACTCGTTATCTTCTGTGTACATGGCATCTATCTCATTGGCATATTTCTCGCTGATAACCTTACGTTTTACCTTCTGGGTTGGAGTTAACTCGTCAGTTTCCTGTGTCCATTCGGCATCAAGGAGGGTGAATTTTCTAATCTGTTCTACCCTGGCGAAATGCTTGGTATACTTGTCGATTTCTTCCCTGATAAGAGCATTGATTTCATCGTTCTTAATGAGATCATCGTGTGAACTGAATGAAATACCCTTCTCCTTCGCAAATGATTCTAATTCTGGAAAGGCAGGTACAATAAGGGCTGAAAGATATTTTCTTTTGTCACCGATAATACCTATCTGTTCGATATATGGTGATGCCTTGATACTGCTTTCAAGATTTTGTGGGGATATGTTTTTACCACCTGCGGTAACAATGATATCTTTTAAACGACCGGTGATGCTTAGGCAGCCGTCTTCATCAATTACACCGATATCGCCTGTTCTGAAATATCCATCTTTTGTAAAAGACTCTGTTGTTGCTGATTTATTCTTGTAGTATCCAGGCATAACCTGTGGACCTTTTGCCTGGATTTCACCGTCATCAGCAATACGGATTTTAGTTTTGGGAATAGCCTGGCCCACGGTACCAGGTTTTATTAACCATGGCCGGTTAAATGTGAGAATGGGAGTAGTTTCAGACAGTCCGTACCCTTCAAGTATTTTAAATCCCATTCCGATGAAAAAATCTGCGTCTGAAGAAGAAAGTGGAGCCCCACCGGAAATAGCATAACGAAGATTGTCCATACCCAGGGTGGCTTTAAGGTTCGCGAAAACCAGTTTGTCTGCAAGATTATATCTGAAATCACCCGGATCTTCATCCCTGCATACCTTTGGAAGACCCCTTTTTGCCTGCCGCATGGCGAAATTGAAAATTGCTTTTTTTACAGCAGGGGCACCTGATACCTTGGAAATAATTCCCGCGTGTACTTTCTCGTATATTCTTGGTACACTAATTATTACTGTTGGCCTGACTTCAACGAAATTATCGACCAGTTTCTCTATACTTTCAGCGAAAGCGGTTTTTGCTCCAGACCAGATGGCTCCATGAAAACCAGCAGTTCTCTCAAGAGAATGCGAGAGTGGCAGAAATGAGAGAAAAATATCATCCGGGCGAAGAAGGGGTTGTCCTGTTTCTTTGTCCACCATCTCCATAAGGGTATATTTAACATTTGAGACAAAGTTATTATGTGTCAGCATTACACCTTTGGGATCACCCGTAGTTCCGGATGTGTATATAATCGTTGACAGGTCATCAGGCTTGATTGCGTTCAGCCTTTTTTTAAACTGAGCGGGATTCAGATTGGCCTTTCCCGTAGTAAGAGCTTTTGCGAGTGTAAGCGTATCTCCCTTTAATCCTTTAACATCTTCGAATACAATGAGCTGCTTAACCTTTTTAAGTTTTGATTTAACTTTTAATATGGTTTTTAAGTGATCATTAGTTCCAGTGAAACACATTTTTGAATCTGAATTGTTCAATATGTATTCACATTCTTCTGGAGAATTTGTTGCGTAGATTGGTACATCGACGGCACCAATGGAGTTAATAGCCAGGGCTGTGAGATGCCATTCCCAGCTGTTGGGGGCAAAGAGACCAATCTTGTCTCCTTTCTTTACACCAATTGAAAGAAGATAATAAGCCAGATTGTGAACCATATCATTCATTGATCTCCATGAAATGTCAATCCAGTCATTATCTTTCTTGTAAGCCGCGTAAGCCTTGTCAGCATATTTTTCTGCGTTAGCCTGAAAAACTGCTGCCATTGAATTTTCCTGAACTTTTGCCATTGAGTCCTCCTGTGGAATTTTTTTCTATTTAAGATGATGCTTTTACATTATTGTTTTTCAAAACATATGTACATTTTACATTATGTTCACGATAATAATAATTTTGTCCAATTATATTTAATAATTAGAATTATTTTTTTCTAAAAATAATGATGCATTTATTGATTATCAGGTATTGGAAGCCTGATATAAAAAGTTGTACCTTCCATATAATTGGAATTAAACCAGATTTTTCCGGAATGATTCTCTTCAATTATTCGGTTCACGGAATACATTCCCAAGCCAGAATTAAGTTTTGACAACGCAGTTGATTTGCTTGAATAATAGGGGGCAAAAATTTTATTTTTCTCATCATCTTTAATACCCATACCGTTATCTTCCAGTTCAATTGAATTTGTTTTTTTATTATCTGCTGTAAGGGTAATTTTAATGAATGGATTGAATACCGTATTACTCTTGATCGATTTAAGGTAATTTCTTTTTATATCAATAGCATCATAACTATTGTCAAGTAGATTAAAAAGTACTTCTATCAATTGCGATTTTATACCATATACAGGCACTGACGATTTAATTTCGATCTCTACCGGTATGGTATCGGTGTCATGATTGATCCTGACAAGATTTAATGCTTCATCAACCAGGTCTTTAAATGATATACCTGAAATTTTTGAATCTTCTTTTGCAATATTTGAATAATTGATGACACCCCTGATAATATTTGAAGTTCTTCGTACATTTTCAATAAGATTGTCACCTATTTTTTTAACGGTAGTAAGCATATCTTTTACCGGTGTATCATGTGCCAGCTGTGGGTATTGTTTCGCAAATTGATCTATTATCATGTTCAGCTCAGCACTTGATAGTGAAAAATAATTCAACCTGTTATTGATCTGATGTGCCACACCTTCAGCCATACCTGCAATAAATGATTTTTTTTCAGCAAGGAAAAGCTTTTCCTGAACATCTTTAATCTCTGATACGTATAAGCAGTTTTCAATGGCAAGTGACGCGTGATAGGCCATTATTTCGGATAGTTTCAATTCATCGATAGTAAATGTCATTTTTTTATTATGATCGCCAATTGCAACAAAACCAAGAAGATGATCGTCTATTATGAATGGTACGATGAGCATAATGTCATCAGATTCAAAAGTAGTATATCGTTTTATTTCTAAACCGGTAATTGCTCTCTTGTAATCTTTAATTATCTCTATAACAGGGTCTTCATAATTGTATTCAGAAAAAATGACATTCTGTTCCCTGGGAAGCATTGACCTTAGTTTATACGATGATGATTCAGGATTATCCAGGTACAGTTTTACATAACTCACTTTTAATAATCTCTTGATACCAATAACAATGATTCGCAGCACCCTCTCAAGATTTCTTTCCCGGACGATACTTTGTGAGGCATTGTATAATAAACTGTTGTATTGATTCTGCCTGGCGCTTAACAATTCGTCGGCTTTTTGTTGCAGGTACCGGTAAAAGAAATTACCAAAGATAGCTAGTATGAATAGTATAAGAAAAGGAATAATGCCATAGCCTGTAAATTGGGCAATTATCAGTGGCACAACAAGAATGATAGAGTAAAGAACTACAAAAAGACTGGCATGTGTAAGGACTATTCTTATATTTAAAAATCCATGCCGGATAATGGCGAACAAGAAAATGCCTACGTAAATACTTATAAGTATATTGGCATATGGTGGAATATTTATTTTATACCATATCAGCCAGTTGGATGCTCCACCTATAAATCCAATTATAGCGGAAATAATAATAAACTTTATTTGTTCACTTTTAATTCCAGAAAACTTCATTACTCCTTTAATTAACCAGTATAATCCATATACACATTGCCAGATCCAGAATGCAAGGTATACGTGAAATACTGGCCTGGCCGCAGGCCAGTAGCCAAGATTAAATCGCGGTTCGAGATGATAAAAGAAACCGGGTATAATGCTGAATAGGATAAAAACCGCATTTATAAGATAATATATAATTATTTCTTTTCTTTTGTCTTTCAGGATTTCAGTAAATGAAAATACGAAGTGCAGGAAAGTAATCTGTATTAGTATTATACCAATGGTTAAAACATGAAACCACATAGTAGCGGTAGCTGTGTTTGATGAAATTTGCCAGAAAAAGTATCCAAGACTGTATAGTGAAATGCTGATATTGACCATGAAAAAAAGCCTGCTTGATGTTTCACGGGGATTTTTGATGAGTATAAAAATCCCCGCAAACAGGCTCGTGGTAAAATTAACTAACCCTGTAAGTGCAAGAATTGACATATATTTCCCAGTATTATTTTTTAGTGATCCTTATGAAAAGTATTATGTTTGTGTTTGTTTCACGTTCTATAGAAATTTTATAATTTTCAATTCCGGAATTTTCAATAAGTGAAATAACTTCATTTTCATTTCTCAGGTTAAATGTCCAGTCGCACCACCAGTCTGCAGAAAGTGGATTATAATTTTTAGAATCTTTATGTGCAATTATAAGGGTGCCGTTGCTTTTAAGTATACGGTACGTGAATGAAACAAATTTTTTGAATGCTTCATCTGAAAGGTAATCAGCCAGACCAATGGAGTATACCAGGTCTGAGTCCATAAACATTTCAGCATGTTCATTAGGGGAGTATATATAATCATACACATTCTGCTGAATATACCTGCATGTAATCGAACCATATAAATATGGATCTATCTTTTCTTTTGAAAATGCGAGTGCTTCCTGGTCATGATCAATGAGATTAATTGTTATTTCTTTTGTATCCGGCAATAATTTTTCTTCCAGTAGATGCCGAACTTCCCTGCTTGATCCACATGCAATATTAACAATATTGAGAATATTACCTGAATTTGAAGCAAAATCGTTCAATACATGTTTCATTTTTTCCATTCTGCTACGAACGGCTACCGCGTAATCATCCCTTAAAAATGTCTGATCAATACAAAATCCAAGACCTTGTGATGAAGATATGTTATTGTAGATATTTTCGATTATTAAGTAATCTCCGGCGTATCCCCTCGGTTTGAAAAACGCGTGAGCAAGCAGCCTGGATTCTCCTCCCCAGTGAATTCCGATTTTACGGAATATTTTCTTTATACTGTCAACAAGATGGGAATGATCGGATTTTTCAAGGTATTCCTGAAGCGTACGTCCTATTTGCAGAATTTTATTAGTCTCCTCAATCATAATTTCGGTTGCAGAATCCTGTGTTATTGCATCAGTAATGAGGGATTGCTGAAGATGCATAAAAGTTGAAAAATATTGAACACAATCATTGTAAAAATAATCAGAAACAGCGGATTTTATTTTCTGATTTTCAATTCCATCAATAAAAGAGGCACAATGATTCTTTACAATATTTTCGACATAAGTTTTTTCACTATTATTAAACAATTGCATGGGCATATATCTCTTGTCGTTGTAGATGTACTGTACATCAAATTGAATTTGAAAATAAATCAAGCAAAAATACAACAATATTATAAAAAACCCGCCCACTGATCTTCTACAGTAAACGGGTTATCCTGCTGCCTGGTATGTAATTGATTTAATTACGCGCTGGTATCTATGTTAAAGCCCTTGTTCTCTTCCTGTTGTTGTACCCTGTTCTCGGCTATATCCTGTCCCCTGTCGGTACTCACGTCGTTGCTGTATTGCCGTGCCTTCTCGAGAACACCTGTCTTCATGATATCAGTTCCTGTCAAACTTTTAATGTCCATATTCCCTCCCTTCAATATGTACTGGTGATAATCTAATAGATTTACTGTGATAATGCAAGTAAATCTTAAGATTATCTTACTTATATTTTGATTTCAGCAACGACAGGTAAATGATCAGATGCCATCCTGGTTTTGATGTTTTTTAAGGCATATATTTTCATTAATCGGGATTCGGGAAGTGTCCATATCCGGTCAAGGGCTAGCAGCGGATACCTGGATGGAAATGATGGTATCCGTGGCGATGCTCCAAGGCGAGTATCGATACTTTTGCTGGTTTTATTAAACTTGCACCATATATTCAAGTCTCCGCTTACAATGGTAATATCCGAATTTAATTTTTCAATACAGGATAATAAACAAGATGCCTGGGCATATCGTTCTTTTCCTTCTAAACCGAAATGGGTGGTAATGAAAGATACTTTAAGTTTATTTATATTAAAATCAACTTGTAATATCCCTCTTGGTTCAAAACCGTTTTGACTTATGTCTTGAGTGTATACTTGTTCATATGGCCTTGAAGTCAGTATTATGTTACCGTAAAAGCCTGTAGACTTTTTTATTGTTGGTCCCGGTATACTTTTCAGACCGGTTTTATTCTCTAAAATTGATACCTGGTGCACTTTCTCACTGATGCGGTACCCGGTATCCACTTCCTGTAAACCAATAATATCAGGATTTATGCTATTGATTACCGACGCGATCCTTAAAGGGTCATAGCTTTTATCTGAACCTATGCAGGAATGAATATTGTATGTGGCAACCACAAGTTTATTCATTATTGCTGAATTTCTTTTTTGCAAATATACTACCCAGAATCATAACGATTATTATTCCGATTGTGGTTAAAACTGTTTCTATTTTTGGATGTATAATCATATTCAGCAAGCTGTCAGAAAAGACTGTAATAGCAAGGGTACCGGGTATCATGCCAAGAATTGTACCGGTGATGAAAACTGGAAATTTTATCTTCGCTGAGCCGGCAGCCATGTTAACAATGGTAAATGGTGCAACTGGAACCATTCTTAATGCGGCAATAACCAGTATGCTTTGTTTACCCAGCTTGCCACTCAAGTTGTTGAGTCTTTTACCCGCAAGTTGCCGCAGTGCGTCACGCCAGAGTAATAATCCGATAATATAAGTAACAATTGAAGCAAGAATAGCTCCTGCCATTGAATATAAAAATCCTGTTCCCGCACCGAAAAGCAATGAAGTGGCAATGATCATTGCGGTAATTGGTATCATAACAATACTGCCAGCAGTGAATAATCCCGCTACAGCAAGGGGTGCCCATGAACTGTTTATAAGTGGTTGAGTGAAATCAACGATAACAGATGGTTGTAAAACCTGTTGTAGTGGTGTCCATTTCCAGGCAGCGGCAAGGCCGGCAAATACAAAAATGCCTGTTGCTATTTTTAGCAGGGAAAATGTCTTTTTTTTGTCAGTGGCGCCTGGTAGAATTCTTTTTACCAATTTTTCCGGGTCTATTGGCTTTTCTGGATCCACAAGGTTTATGTCAGGGGTAATTGTTGTAAGAATAGGGGGGATATCAGATTCAAGGTTTTTTAGTGTTTTGCCACTTTGTGTATAGCTTTCTATTGTTTTAATCAGTGATCCATTATCCTGCAGGGCCTTGTTAATATCAGAAATGGAAACGTTAAGGTGTTCGGACAATAAACTGTTTCTGAATTTGGTGATAAATGATGATACCTGTTCATCGTCGACGGCTTCCATTGTTACATCGCATTCAGAATCAAACCCCATCGATCGATTGCTCAGGTTTGCTGAGCCAACATGGAGAAGAGTATTATCTATTATTAATATTTTCGCATGTACATTTATTAGTGTTCTACCATCAGAAGCAACGGGATACATTACCTTCAACCTGTTACAGGTATCAGATTCCCTGAGAGTTTTCAGTAACTTGGAGCGCATTAATCCCATTGTAGATTCTTCCATCCACCCGGCCATTTTCAAAGGTCCTATAATAACAATTTCCGGTCCATTTTTTTCTTGCAGGCGATTGCTTAAAAGATCTCCAATCATACCTGAAGTAAAATACTGGTTTTCAATGTATATTGTATCCCTTGCCGATATAATCGCATCCTTGTAAAACTGTTCAATTTCTCTGACTTCTGGATACTCATTATATACGGGGTAGGTACGGGAGATCGAAATTTCTGTATTTATAAGATCAGGTTGCAGGTGTTCAGGCCAGGGGGTACATTTTATCTCTGAATCCGTGAGCACTTCTCCAGTTGCCCGCTTCCACCTTTCCCGTGCTATTTCTGCCATTCTCTTCGCTGCATTCCCTTCGATCATAACCTGTGTATCGTGAAATGGCTGATAGTAGTTCCCGTCGGGGTCAATTCTTCGTGCATCATCTGGGATATGTTCAGAGGTGTCCCATCTCATTGTTCCCAGGTCTATTCCTCCGGTAAATGCCACAGTATCATCAACTACAACGATCTTCTGATGTTGTGATGCTCCGGGAGGGTGATGGCTATCCATGTGAAAGCGAACACGATTGTGTGTTTTCCAGTCCAGTTGAAATACGGGAAAGGTTTCTCTTTCAAAAAGATATATCATGGCGAAATCCCAGGATAGAATATAGATGTGCAGATCTGGTTTCCCTTCAGCTACGGCATTAAGGAAATCACCAAGATGAATGGGATATTCATATTCGTCATCATCCCGACGAAGCAATAACTTACTGTGGATATCCCAGCCTATTATGAAAACAGATTTTTGGGCGTTTATTATTGTATCATACAATGCATTAAAGTATGACTCTGAGTCCATAAGAAACCGAATTCTTGTGGACTTTTCAGTTTTCCAGCAATTATGTCCTTCTTCCATTATCATTTTATTGATTGTTTCCATTAATTATTAACTTGCTTTTTTATACAATGGTTTGACGTTTCATGTATACATATGTACATGTACAACTCGGGTAAAAATTATTATAACAAGAATGCTGATGTCAAACAACCGCAAAACAACAAAAATTCTGATCACTCTTTTTATCGCAATTTTCTCTTCAACACTGGGAAGCGGACTTGTGGTGCCTCTTCTCCCCGGGTATGCCCATACTATGGGTGCTTCAGGTTTCTTGATTGGAATGATTTTCGGTGCCTTCTCACTGTCGAGAACGGTAATGCTGCCCCTTGTGGGATTTATGTCTGACAGCAGGGGGCGTAAACCATTTATTACACTTGGACTTTTTATATATTTTATCGCCTCTGTTCTTTTCATATTTGCTGACAACATAGTATTTTTAATTCTTATTCGTTTTATACAGGGGGGAGCCGCGGCAATGATACTCCCCATAGCACAGGCGTACGCGGGAGATATTACACCGCATGATAAAGAGGGTACAGTAATGGGCCTGGTTCATCTTGCATTGTATGGTGGCTTAAGTTCAGGGCCCGTTTTGGGAGGATTTGTTAAAGATACCTGCGGTATTAATGCGTCATTTATGTCCATGGGATTGATATGTTTTTCAGGTTTCATTCTCAGTATCTATTTTTTACCACCGGTTACCATGGAAGTCTCCGCATCCATGGCCGGACGTCCAGGGCAGTACATGTCAATGATGAAAGACAGGCGAGTTACAGGACTTTTTATCTTCAGGCTTGCATATACTATGTGTATCGGATCTATATGGTCCTTTGCCCCATTGATTGCGGACATACAGTTTCACATGGAAAGCATGGCTATTGGTGTGGTCATAACCCTGAGTGTTCTTATCAGTGCTGTATTAATGACACCCATGGGAATACTGGCTGACAGGGGTAATAAAAAGATGCTTATGATTGCAGGAGGGTTTATTACTACTGTATCAATGTTTTTACTTGCCATGGTAGAGTATCCATGGCAGCTCTACCTGGTGAGTGTAGTAATCGGTATAGGTGGAGGTATATCTGTTCCTCCGGTAATGGCTGTAACAGTAATTGCGGGACGAAAATATGGAAGTATGGCTTCTATGATGTCATTGCTTACACTTTCCCACAGTTTTGGCATGATGGCGGGACCGGTGATCATTGGTCTCATGATGGATATGTTGAATGTGGGTATTGCTTTTGCAATGAGTGGAGTATTGATGTTCATTGCAACACTGCTTATTCCATGGTTGATTTTCGGTGAAAATGAGTCACCAGCAGATTCTATATCTTCGGAAGCTGGTTAAAATGCTCCAAGCTGGCATTTTTTAATTTTAAGGGAAAGCTTTTCACATGCTGATGCGGCATCTAATCGAGTTATACCATGAGAATCTGCAACTTTCCATACGTCAACGCAGATGATCCTGCCATTGTTTACATATTGCATGATTAAAGATGAAAGTTGCTCTGAAACGGAATCGGCGGGTTTTAAAATTTTCTTCTCAGGTTTATAGCCGAAAAGACCAAGTTGACAGCAGGTAATTTTCATATCCATCCTGTTGATAAGTTTTCCAACATCAAGTGGCAGCACACCGGTATCTTCAATAACGATGAATGCGTTTTCGCATGATATTTCTTTGCCATCAGAAACATTCTGCAACTTTTCGGTTAAATCATCAGCTGAATAAGCAACATCATCTTTCATTGGTAATTGTCCTCCAGGTTGTTCTTTTGCAATAGTGGAATATGGTGAGTATATGTTATGACCCGATTTTGTCAAGTAACTGGTTTAAGTCTGAAATATCCTTTTTTGAAAAATCAGCAAGGAATTCACTACTGGAAATTTCTGCCGTTGTATTGATTAAATCGGCAACAGTTCCACCCTCAACCGTGAGGCAGATAAGAAAAGCCCTCCTGTCCCCCGGTTTCTGCATGCGCAGTATAAGATTTGCTCTTTCAAGACGGTCAACGATTCCTGTTAATGTGGCACTATCCAAACCGGTTCTCTTGCTTAACTCAGAAAAAGTTACCTGGTCGTGGTCATGAAGAAAAAGAAGAATCAGACCCTGTACAGGGGTAATATTTAAATGCTGAATCTTCTTACTCCAGAACTTGTTCGCCCTCTGTGCCGTCCTGGATATTTTGTAAAATATAAAGTCTTCTGGAATCATATAATATTGCTCTTTTGGCAAATAGTATGTATACAAAATATAAGTTAACAAATATATGTCAATTAAAATATTTTTGTATAAAATAAAGATATATTCATATGTGTACTACTGGTGATAGTAATCAAGCGCAATTCAGGATGCAGGAACTATTGTGTGTGTACCTCTTGGTAAACCGTGGCAGCCCTGATAAATTTTTTAAATATTTCATTAAACACAGGACGATCATCCCTCATCTTTTCGGGATGGAATTGAGTTCCAAGGATAAAAATATTACCTTTATGTTCAATACCTTCCACAAGTCCGTCAAGGGATCGTGCATTTACAATAAAACCTGGTGCAATATCTTTTACTGCCTGGTGATGATATGTGTTTACTTCAAGGGTGTCATTGCCAAGCATTTGAAGAAGCCTTGTTCCTCTCTCCAGTTGTATATCATGATAACAAGCAACAGAATGTGTATATACCAGCAGGTCAAGCTGTTCCCTGTGTTGTATGCTTGTTTTGCCTTTGTACTGGGAAGGTATATCCTGGTAGAGTGAGCCGCCGTAAAACACATTCAAAATCTGGCACCCCCTGCATATACCAAGTACTGGTAAATCCATTTTCCGGGCATATTTCAAAACCCTGAATTCCAGTTCGTCAAGTTTTGGATCAACAGCTTCCAGCTTGTGGAATTCTTTCTCATTATACCTGGATGGATGCACATCAAGTCCTCCCGGTATAAGAATACCGTCAAGCATCGCCAGTTTCCTGTCAATTTCATCAGAATTATCATCTACAGTAATCTTTATTACATGTGCACCATTCTCGTTGACAGCCTTAACATACTGCTTATTTACATCGATGCAAAAGATATCCATCTTCATCTGAACCGTGCCGTATGTTATGCCGATTGAAGGGCCATTTGCAGCATTTTGATCGCTGCCGCATGATAATAATGTTATAATGAGAACTACAAGTATGATATATGTTTTGCGTTTCATGTAAAGTTGCTCCATTTCATGGTAGAGTATAGCATATTCTATATTACATAAAATAATTGAAAAGTACTTTTCTTTTTAGATGGGTATATAATAAGTGACAATTTAGAAAATAATTATAATAATTTTTGTAGAGGTTTAAAATGTCGGATTCATGGCGTAATGAGTATGAAAGAAAATTTACCACTGTAGACTATGCGGCATCACTTGTTCAGAGTAATGACAGGGTATTTCTGGGTGGTGGTACAGGCATACCATCAGGATTTGCTACTGAACTGGGAAAGCTGGCTGGAAAAGTAGAAAATGTAACTATATATCAGGGTTATGCGATGGGGCTTTATGATTATATGAAGCCTGAAAATATGGAAAGTTTTCATATAGAAACCATGTTTGTGGGTCCAATGGAAAGGGTTTGTATGGACTGGGGAGTAGCCCAATACAAGCCGATGCACCTGAGTGATATACCGGCAGCAGGACTCAAGGCAAATTGTAACAGGGTCGCCTTTGTAGCAACACCTCCGGATGAAAACGGGTATATGAACAGGTCGTGTTTTGGTGCCTTTCTTCCACAAAATGAAACCATTGAAAGGGCAGAAACGGTTATTGCCGAGATTAACAGCAATACACCATGGATTAACAGTGATGACTTTAAAATTCACGTGTCAGAGGTTGACCACATAATTCAGAATGACGCGCCGCTTTTTGAACTTCCCGAGATTGAAATTACCGAACTGGAAAAGCAGATGGCAAATTATATTGCCGAGCTTATACCCGATGGTGCAACAATACAGCTTGGAATAGGGGGACTTGCTAACGCCATTGGTAATCTACTTTATGATAAAAAAGATCTTGGAATGCACAGTGAAGTTATAACACCATCAGTAATGCGACTTGTTGAAGCAGGTGTTCTCAATTGCTCGAAGAAAAATTTCTACCCCGGGCAGATTATTTCTTCATTTGCCGTTGGCACAAAAGAATTTTACGAATACATTGATCATAATGATGCTTTCAAGCTCTGTGATATCGGGTGGGTTAATACACCTGAAGTTATCGGTCAAAATGATAACCTTATATCAATTAATAACACCCTGATGATGGACCTTACCGGACAGGCCGGCTCAGAGTCAATCGGCACAAAACAATACAGTGGTACAGGTGGACAGGTTAACTTCATACAGGGAGCAAAAAAATCAAAAGGGGGGAAAAGTATCATATCCCTTACTTCAACATATACTGATAAAAACGGTAAGATTCATAGTAAAATTATGCCCACCCTGACTAATGGTACAGTGGTCACCACCAGCAGAAATGACGTGGAATACGTGGTTACAGAATATGGTGTGGTAAACCTGAAACTTGAGAATGTCAAGACCAGGGTAGAATCGTTAATCAGTATAGCACATCCGGATTTTCGGGATGAGCTGCGTCACGAAGCAAAAAAGATCGGCTGGTTATAGCCTTATCTTTTTTCAAGCATAACAAGTGTGATATCATCATGCTGGGGAAGACCTCCCCGGTATGTTATCACATTTTCAAGAAGTATACTTTGTAAAGAAACCAATCCCTGGTTTCTGTTTTGAAGAATTATTTTAGCGAATCTTTCAATACCGAATGGAATTCCCTGTGTGTTCTCCTCTTCAATTATCCCGTCAGTAAGTAGTATTAGTATTTCTTCTTTTTTCAATTTAAATGTGATGGGGTAGGGCTTGTAATTTTTCATTATCCCTATTGGAATGTTTTCTTTCCTGGAGTTAATCTTTACTATTTTTTTATCTCGTAAAAGGTATACATGTGAATGGCCAAGATCAAAAAGCCTGATATCACCAGTTTCTACATTCATTTCCGCAAAGGCACCGGTAATGAATTTATCACTGTCAAAGTTAGTATAAATATAGGTATTCAATGATTCAATAAGCTCTTCAAGAGGTCGAGAAAAATTATAAATACTTATCATCCCATCAATTATTGAAGTAAGAAGAGAAGCTCCGATACCCTTACCAGATACATCGCAAATTGAAATCATCCATGTATTGTTGTTATATTTCGTTAATGAATAGTAGTCGCCGCCAACTCCTTTTGCCATCAGGGATGAACCTATTAATGCCATATTTTGATTTTCATGTATTGTTTTTTCTGGAACTATGCTTAGTTGCAAATGACGTGCGATTTGGATATCTTTTCTCATCATTTTTGAAAGATATACCAATAAATCCCTGGTAGAAAAAATACCTTTAAAATGATGTTCATGATTTTCAAGAAGATAATACTTGATTTTCTTTTCATATAGCTCATCACCAAGTTTTTCCGCAATTGAAAAAATATTTGAAGTGTAATCAAATGTAGTGGTTGAGATAGCTATTTCAGATATGGTTTTACGTAATGAAAGATCACGGCCGAAGGGCTTTCCGATAATGTCAAACAGGTACTGCCTGTAAACGATACCAACACAACAGTTATTAGTATCAACAATACCTATTGATGAGATATCTTCCCTGCTTATCAGGTTATCAGTTACTTTTACAATCGGCATATCACTATTGATATAATAATGACTACTTACAATTGACCCTATCATTGATTCATTTATATTGTGTAATTCTACAGTCTTAAAAAAATCTTTTTCAGGTGGATCAACTAATCGGTGTTCATCTGGTATTGAAGAGTACTCAATATTTTTAATCATTGTTTTCTTCTTACATCATATAATTTTAATATTGTAACATTAATGAATATTACACATTAAAATTATATTAAGAAATGATATCATTATTATAAAAAAGCCCTCCATATGAATCCTGGAAGGCTTTAAAATGAATTATCTATACTTACTTTATCTCAAAAATGCGTCATAAATTGCCCGTAATGCCCCTTCCGCGTAGTATGTCTGAATACCAAAGTGAACACTCATCTGTGATGGACTCTGGTCAACTGTTTCGATATTGATATTCTTTTCTTTCAGGGCTGTTGCCGTTGTTGCAAGTATTCCTGGCTGATCTTTCATGCCAATACCAACGGGTGAAATAATTGACAGGTTATACTTTATCTCGATAACATCAGGTTTGAATGTATTCATTATCTCGTCTTTAAGGTCGTTTGCCTGTCCTGTCAGGTTGTCCTGGTTGACAAGAACCGCTATATCATCCTTGTCAGTTGGATAATGATATGTATTAATGCCGTTATCCCTGAAAATTTTCAGTAGATCCTGTGCGAAACCGATCGTCTCACCCAGCATGTCTTTTTCCAGGTATACATAGGCGATATTATCAAGCCTTGATATACCAATAACGGTTTCTTCGGGTACTCTTTCTGAGACTATCATGGTGCCCGGTGCGGAGGGATTATTGGTATTTCTTATATTGATTGGTATATTTTCTTTTTTACAATTAATCATGGCATCGTAATGGAATACATTAAAACCTTTTGATGCCAGTAAGCGCAGTTCCTTGTAGGTAAGCCTGGTAATAATATCAGCGTCTTTAATCAGTCGTGGATCTACCTGGTAAATCCCGTCAGTGTCTGTCCAGTTTTCATAGATTTCAGCATTTATCGCGTAGGCAATTTCACCCCCGGTAAGATCTGATCCCCCACGGGACATTACCGCCACATCTCCGGTTTTGGTAACACCGTAATATCCAGGTAATACAGATATAGAATTTTTGCCGGACAGTTTTTTTATGTTTTTATAGGTATCAGGTAATACCCTGGCATTACCAAAATCATGTGATACAATAAATCCGTAGTCTTCCGGTAAACATGCCTCGGCTTTCATACCTTTGCTTTGAAAATATCTTGCGATTATTTTTGCGTTAAAGTGTTCTCCCCTTGATGCGAAGAAATCAATTTTGTTTCTATCGGAAACACTTTTTTGCAGATCCGTCTCTATATCCTTTATGATGTCATCAGCATTTATTCCAAGATTTGTGATAATTTTTTTGAACTTGCCGATTACGGCATCATAACTTTTTTTGGGAGTGATTTTCTTTTTCTGTTCCCTGAAATGCTTTCCTTCAGTAGCAATGTTGAAAAGGTGATCAGTAACTTTCTCACTATCCTCTGCGTCTTTACCAGGTGCAGATACCACCACGAATTTTCGCTTGCTGTCAGATGCCACAATATTACGTACTTTTTCTATCTGCTCAGCATTGGCCACGGAACTGCCACCAAATTTAGCTACAATCTTTTTCTTCATAATAAAAAAACTCCTGTGTTGAATGTTTATCTGTAATATACTTGTATATTCTAAGGGAATCTTAGCATTTCAACAATTTTTTTAAAAAACTGAATGTATCATGTATAGATTTACTAATCGCAAAGAATCATTAAGAGCTTGACATTGGTGTAAAATAAAATAGAAAAAGAAAAACAAGAAAATATGGAATTAAATGTATGGCCGAAATCGAATATACCCTGGTGATAAACCATGGGAAGGAAAAAGGGTTCGAACTTAAAACACTTGATAAAAAAAATTTTCTGAGGCAAACCTCGTCATTATTGAAAAAGCCAAGAAAATTGTTTCTGGGACTTGGTGATTTTCTCGAGATTGGGGATTACAATCAGCTTCTTGACTCAATTTTTTTTGATGAGGAGGCAGTGGGGCTTGAGAATATCCTGGATAGTGTGAACAGAAAACTTTCTGCTGAAGAAAACATACCTTTTTCTTTCCTGAAACTGGCTGTATATTATCCAGACTTCCTTTTAAAAGATGTACCAATCCCGTGTGTCTCTGCCATCGGAAAGAAGTCACGGTTGTTTCTTGGGGCTGAAACATTTGTAAAATATGTAAAAGAATACGATCCTGTTGTGCTCAGTGCCATCCCGTATGAAATAACAATAGAATTTATCAGGCGTCTTGGACTGAGTGAAGAAAACCTTATATCTACAGAATACAAGATAGACCAATCAGACAGGAAATACCGGGTATATTCAGGTGACATCAACAGGTTTGTATCAGGTAATCGTAAAAGTATTGAGATTGAAAAGTACATGGCGAAAGAAGATTTAAAGGATGAAGAAATAGTATATATTGGACGGGGAGAGGCCGGCGTAAATACATTCTCAACTGTTAATTCAATCGCCTTCAATCCTTCGTTGAGCGTGATACCTGTTTCAAGGATAACCCTGTATGGATCATCCCTCGAATCACTCCTTGTGCTGTTCAATTTTGACGGAGAACTGGAGAAATTTCTTCTTGCTGACCATGTAGAAGAGTACCTTCCATCACTGGTTGTATACTCAGATGTTAAAGATAAAAGTGAAGAGTTGATCAATATTGAACTTGAACACAGAAGACTTCAGAACAATATAATTGGTCAGAGAATTGAGCATTCAGAAGAAAGTTATAACACGGTACAGAGAGATATTGAAATTACTTATGGTGGATCCGCTGTTAATATTAATGAAGTTCGACACATGATTCGTGAAAGAATGAGAAAATACAAAAGGGATCCCGACAAGTTTATCAGGGAAATAAGTACAATCGCGAAGAAAAGATACAAAAGTTTTCACACCCAATCTTAAGATGCCATTGCAGAAATACAGGTATGTATAATGGAGGTACAGGTAATGATCTCATTTACTCATGAACTTGGCATCGCTCAATTTCTACTTCCCCCGATTTGCATGGGAATCCTTTTGGGTGGATTATTGCTGTACCTGTACATGTCGTGGAAATACAAGTCAACCCTGTATATGACCGTGGCTTTGTTCGCATTCCTGGGTATACTTTTTGTCGGGAGCGAAACGATGATATTGTCCATTGGCGGCTGGCTGCACAACAGGGAGCTGTCGGTACAATTTCATCGAATTGAACAGCTGGCGGGTGCATGTTTCCTTTTCGCCCTGCCATATGCCCTCATGTATTTACTTGAATTAAATGAAAAAATGCACCGGCTTAACAGGATACTCGCTGTAGTTGGTTTAGGTTACGCGGTTATCGTTATCGTGGCTGCGTATGTTAAGCCTGACCTGTTTATCAGTATGAAAACTGCCAAAGCGTCGTGGCTTACGTACGAGGCTGATTACGGGAGGGGACAGGAGGGAATCCTGTATGCCATACGTGACGCCCTGCTTGGAATCTATATTATTTACAGCATTACAATTGTAATAATAGATATAATCTGGCACAAGAATCTTCATTACCTGATATACCCGGTAATTGGTCTTCTGCTGGCGTTTTTTGGTGCTATAGTTGACACGGTTCACGTACATACGGGTGTTTTCATAGATTTTTTTCCGGAATCTTATTTTTCCCGATTTAGCGTAGGAATTACCATGGCCATCATGTTTTTCATGTCAAGTGTTACAAGAAAATTTATTACATATGCCCAGGAACTCGAAATTGCCCACAAGATAATCAGTATCTCTGAAGAAAAATACCGATTCCTGGTGGAAGGTACGAACGACTGTATACTTTCCCTTGACCTTGATATGAGATGCCTGAACGCCAACCGTTCTGCCTTAAATCAGCTGGTAATAAATGCTGATAACCTTGAAGAGTTTACGTTCTATGACCTTGTCTATATTCCCCAGGATGAAAGTGAATTTACCATGCAGTTTATCCAGGAGAAGATAAATATTCTTTTGAACGAAGGACGTCCTGTATATTTCAAAACCTTTTTAAAGGCGCATGGGACATATGAACCAAGAGAATACCATATTCGCATTGAGCATATTAATATTGATGACAAGAACGAGATCCTCATGAAGGCATCCAGTGTTCCTGATGATTCTATTATGAGGTATATCAATTCTGAAAAGATGCATTTTACCATCGGTAATTACCTGATAGCCGCAGAGGAGATATGTAACAGGCTGGTATTGAATTTACCCCGGTATATCGACAAGCAACAGGCAAGTGCTATTAAACTGGGACTAAGAGAAATAATAATAAATGCTATTGAACATGGAAACCTGAATATCTCGTTCAATGAAAAGTCGAAGGCTACTGAAAATGGTAATTACATGGAGTTTATTCTCAGTCGTCAGAAGGACGCGGTGTACCGTAACAAGCGGGTAACAATTGAATTTTTACTGAACAGTGAGCGGGTAATATATAAAATTTCAGATGAAGGAAACGGTTTTGACTACAAAAACATTATCAGTATGATAGAGGATGATGTTGACGACCAGATGCTTGCTCATGGAAGAGGGTTGCGGATGGCCTTTAACATATTTGACAGCGTGGAATTCAACAGGAGAGGAAACCAGGTTTTACTGATAAAGTATTTTAATAAAAAAAGTGAATCGTGATTAAAACCAGCAACATAACCATGATGATTCTTTACTTCATCTGCGTGGTGAGTATCATGCAGGTGTGGGGTAAGAATGCAGGATCTCAAAATATTTCAGGATATGATGGCTTTTACCTTGGAGATCGTCAAAATGATGTTATTCGTTTGCTGCATGTGAGGGATATACCATTTTATGAAAGAACAATCGCCTATCATACATTTCTTGATATAGAGACAGGGGGCAGAAAAATAAGCCTGATCTTCAATTATGCCGGCTTTCTGTATGCCATAAATGTACAAACCAGCTTATCTGATGAAAATTTTAATCACCTGGTTGACCATCTGAACAAGAAATATGGTGAACAATCATCCACTACATCAGGTAAAAACAGCGAACACCTTCTCTGGGAAACAGGTGACAGGTTTTCATTAACGGTTACACGGGGGAGCGATGCCAGGGTGTATCTTTATTATGTTGATAATGTATTTTATAAGGCATCGGTTAAATGGAAGCCTGACTACAATCAATCTGAATTTAAAGATTTCTAAAAATATCAGTTAGATGGATTAATGTGATATATTAATACCTGAACTACAGAAATATTTACCGGGAGCATATAATGGCCGATCGAAAAGTTGACAGGTTAAAGAAAAAAATATCTGACCTTACCCCTGAAAGTGTTAATGAAATCAAAAACTTTTTAAATGAACTGAAATACCAGGGCTTTTCAGACCTCAGGGAGTTTATAGCGCATTTGGAATCAAGAGATGACCTGGTTCGTGTTCAGGAAGAAGTTGATCCAGAGCTTGAAGTGAACGCCATACTTGACCGCCTTGCACGGAATGACGGACCGGCTGTTCTTTTTGAGAACGTGAAAGGTTCAACATTACCTATTCTTGGCAACGTGTTCGGAGCATGGCGAAGGGTGTCATGGGCCTTTGCCTCTGAAGATTTCAACCAGCTGGTAAAAAAAAGATCAGACAGCCTGGCCACCATCGTTACCGGTAGAAACAAGGACATACTCCTGGCTGCTAAATCCGTGGGCTTTTTCAATAAGATCAGAAATCTTCGAAAAGCCATGAAGGCAACAGACTGGCGTAAGTCATATGCTGAATTGAGAGAAAGCGCTTCCATGCTGCCCATACAGATTCCCAGGAAAGAAGTACCATGTAAAGAAATCATTCTTACCGGGGATGACATAAATCTGAACAACTTTCCCCTCATCAAGTGCTGGCCGCAGGATGGCGGAAAATACATGACGCTCCCACTGGTGATAACACGTGATCCTGAAACACGGGGACTCAACCTGGGAATTTACAGGATGATGCAGATTGGCAAGGACAAGCTGTGCATTCACTGGCTGCCACAAAAACACGGCAACAGGCATTACTCCAAGGCCGAAGCGGTAGACAGCGAGATGGACGTGGTGGTGGCAATCGGCGGAGATCCCGCCCTTGAGATGGCAGGGGTATTTCAGTTGATGCCGCCTGTAGACGAATTCATGGTTGCCGGCATGATGAAAGGAAGCGGCATAAAATATGCCATCGCTGAAGATTCAGACCTATGGATACCTGCCGGTGCCGAGATCGTATTTGAAGGCGTGGTGAAACCAGGAGAGAGGGTGGACGAAGGACCATTCGGTGAATTCAATGGTTTCTACAGTCCGGTCAAGCAGACTCCTGTTTTTCACGTGAGAAAGATAACCATGCGAAGGGATGCAATCTGGCATGCGGCCACAACGGGTATGCCCATTACAGAGATTCACTACATGAGCAAGGCCATGGAACGGCTGGCCACTGAAATGGCAAAAATATTCTTTCCTAATCTTGTTGATATAAATCTCACCTATGAAAGCGGAACATTGTATACCATGGTGGTTTCAATCACCAAGAGCCGTATTTACGAGGCACAGGAGATCATGCATTTCCTCTGGTCATTCGCTGCACAGAGTCCATATGTAACAAACCTGATAGTAGTGGATGACAGTGTTGATGTACACAACCTGGGTGAAGTATTTGACGCTATCTGCAGGCATGCCCGTACTGATGCGGATTTCATAATAACACCTAGAGGCCTGGCAGACCTGGAGAAACCCACTACCAGCCCCAGGGGTGTTGGAGCCCGACTGGGGGTTGATGCCACAGAAAAATGGGCCGAAGAGGGTATCCGCGAAGTACCACTGGATATAGTGAAGCCAAACAGTGATATAGTGAGAAACATTAAAACACGATGGGAAGAGTATGGTGAGTCGATACGGGATGTGGCAGTCAGGGTTAACGGAACCGCGTTAACAATTATCGTTTCACTGAAGAAGCAAAAACCTTTTGAAGCAAAAGATGTAATATCGTACTTCCGGGAAATGACGGCTGACAATAACCACGGTATCAACGTGATCGTAGTTGATGACGATATAAATGTTAATGATGTGTTCAGGATATTCTGGGCCGTTTCAGTTCACATGAGACCCGAAAGTGACGTGTATTTCCCAATGCGTCGAGTGGATGATCAGCAGAAAGATTTATATGGTTTTGGGATGGACGCCACAACAAAACGCAGAGACGAAGGGATGCTTCGTGATATACCCGATCTTATCAAGATGGATAAAGAGATTGAAGAGAAGGTGACACGTAAATGGCATCGGTATGGATTCAGATAAGCTGGCAGACTTTTTTACATTAATGTGTATTGCGTTACCAATCAATGCTGCTGATCATTTCCGATGATTTGCCATCCCATTGGAAGGGATACCGCAACTGGTGAATAAGTGTTTGCGTCCGATAATTGATCTGCCGCCTGTGATTGCGGGGAAAAAGAACAACAGATTTTTCACCATTTCGAAACTGAATTATCCATGACTCTATTGGTGAAAAAGAAGTTTCCTCTATACCAGAAATATCAACGAAAAGGGTGGGGACGTCATGGCCGCGATGCCACTTCCCCCTGAGGATATTGGGCAAATGAGTATGCGCGGACAACCAGATGTCTACGTGTTGATTCTGCAGTACCCGGTAAAAACGATCTGAACCCTCAATTGTCATTGTGCTGTTTATGGTTCCCGCCAGCCTGCTCTGCTTCAGGGCTGCATGTGTTACCACGATAATATTGTGATCCTGCAGCCGAACCACCAGGTTACGCCACCAGTTAAACGCAGGCTGCGAGATTTCAGTTACAGCGGAGCGAATCTCGTCCGACAAAAAAATGAAAACAGTATTGCCATATTTTACCGCGTAATGCATTGGCCTTGAACTGAATTCAATATAGGCTTTCCTGTCATTAAGGTCATGATTGCCAGCGATTTCATACCAGTCAGGAATGCCGGAATTCTTACGAAGGGTACGCATCCATGAATAGTAATCTTCAGGGAGGTTATCTCTCCAGACAAGGTCACCGGCAACAATTGCCATATTTACACAAGGGAAATTTTTCTGAATATCGTTAAAAGCGATTTCATAATGTTGTTTTTGCGAATTGTTTCGTGACTGTATGTCAGAATGGGCCCATATGATTAAATCATTTGTATCGCTGGATGATTGTAATATGTGCATGTTGTGGCTGCAGGATAGAATAACACCGGCAGCCATAATGATGGGCAGAACTTTTTTCATACTATAATATAATCCCATTTGAGGTTACAGTACCATAAATTATGTAATAAGGCTCATTCCGGAATTTTTGGGAAAACCAACATAATTTATTTTATGTCTATAAATCATTATTAACGATGCAAAAAAGTTTATAATATCATACGGCTTTAAATATATGAAACCGCCCGCTTCGCTCGATAAACGCAGATGATTAGTGAATAGTGAGCCGTGAGAAGTGAACTGATCATCCCCGCATCATCTCACTGTCATTCCCGCCCCCGCCTGCGCGGGGATAAACTGCGGCGGGAATCCATTCTGTTACTGCAACCCGTCAAACAGATCAAGCCAGCCGGGATTCTCTTTCTCTATTAGATTTATTTTCCAATGGCGGTTTCACTTTTTCAACTGCTTTTCACGAATGACAGCTTCGTTACCATCATTTTCCTGTTCATAATAAACAAGATCTTTCACTTTTCACTTAATTCCATTTATCTGCGGTTAAAAAAATTATGTGAATTGCAATTTCAAAGATTATTGTTATAAAAAATTATTTTCAATTCCCAATAATCCGGAAAGACTCTGTAATAATTATACTATTACGCATCACGCATCACTTCTCATTTCCCACTTAACTATCCGTACCCGTGAAAAAAATATTGAATTTTCCACCATACACCCGCTTAATTCAATTGACACGAATTACGGCAAAACATAATTTAAAAAAACACGCGCTAGAAAAAATTAAAAAATCCACAATGGACAGAAAAACAGTACAAGTGATACATATCCCTCTGTATCTCTGTGCCTCCGTGGTAAATTAAGGTTGTACATAATGAACAAGATCGGGTTTGACAACAAGAAATATCTCGAAGAACAGAAAAATGCAATCATGGAGCGGGTTGCACGGTTTGACAACAAGCTGTACCTCGAATTCGGAGGTAAGCTGCTATTCGATTATCACGCGTCAAGAGTGCTTCCGGGATTTGATCCCAATGTTAAAATGAGACTTTTACAGCAATTGAGCGGCGAAGCAGATATAATACTGTGCATATACGCGGGAGATATTGAAAGAAAAAAGGTACGTGCTGATTTCGGTATTACTTACGATGCCGATGTGCTGAAACTTATTGATGATCTTCGTGACTGGAATATTGAGATTAAAGCGGTGGTGATTACACGGTATGAGAACCAACCGGCTGCAACAATATTTAAAAAGAAACTGGAGCGGCAGAATATACGGGTGTATACCCACATGTATACAAGGGGGTATCCAACCAATATAGACCTGGTAGTCAGTGATGACGGCTATGGAGCCAACGAGTATATTGAAACTGAAAGTCCCCTTGTGGTGGTTACCGGTCCTGGTCCGGGGAGCGGAAAAATGGCTACCTGTCTTTCTCAGGTATATCATGAAAATAAGCGTGGAATAAAAAGCGGGTATGCCAAGTTTGAAACCTTTCCCATATGGAATATTCCATTGAAGCACCCGGTAAACATTGCCTACGAGGCGGCCACGGCTGATATCGCTGATTATAATCTCATAGATCCTTTTCACCTGGAAGCCTATGACAAGGTTGCCATTAATTATAACCGTGATGTAGAGTCATTCCCAGTCCTGAAAAGAATTCTTCAAAAAATATCAGGGGCAGAACCCATGTACCTGTCACCCACAGATATGGGAGTAAACAGGGCTGGATTTGGTATAACCGATGATGAAGTGGTGAAGGAGGCTTCTAAACAGGAGATTATACGCAGGTATTTCAGGTATTCCTGTGAATACGCCATGGGCTTTACCGACAGGGATACTGTTCAGCGGGTTGAACTTCTCATGGAGGAACTTGATCTAAACCCCGAAGATAGGGCCGTGGTGAAGCCTGCACGACAGACAGCAATTGAATCACAAGAAGAAGAAAAGGGAAACGAGGGGATTTACTGTGGTGCCGCCATACTCCTGGATGATGGCACCATAATTACCGGGAAGAACTCGCCGCTTTTACATGCAACACCGGCACTTATTTTGAACGCCATTAAAACCCTTGCCGGTATTCCTGATAACATCCACCTGCTTTCTCCCGGCGTTATTGATTCCATTCGTAAAATGAAAGGTGATCTTCTGGGGTCACGATCACTCAGTCTTGACCTTGAGGAAACACTTATCGCTCTGGCTATAAGCGCGGGAGCCAACCCGACGGCACACGCAGCCATGGAGCATCTGCCTGATCTTAAGAAATGCGAGATGCACATGACCCATATGCCCACACCAGGAGATGATGTGGGATTGCGAAAACTGGGTATTAATGTAACCTCCGATCCCAGTTTTTCTACCAGGAATTTGCTGGATTACTGAAATTGAAATAGTATTGGAGTTGACGAATTGGTGCGATATTAATAATTTACTATTATCCTATAGAAATGATAATACAGGTAACTAAAAAAATGAATTTTGAAGAAACAAGCAGGGTGTTAAAGGTTCTCGGTCATCCGGTGAGACTTGAGATTGTACACAACCTGATGCGGGACGAATGTAACGTAAATAATATGGTGAAGCGGCTCAATATACCACAATCAACCGTTTCACAGCACCTGAGGATATTACAGGACAGGGGCATAATCACACCAAGAAAAGAAGGGGTGATAACATGTTATAGTGTAGTAGATGATCGAGTACGTCAGATTGTGGATATACTGAAGAAATAAATTTTTTTTAATTATTATATTGCAATATTTAGATATACAAATAAAGTTGTTATAGAATATTAATAGTATTATATCCAATAATTTTAATTTTGTTTATTAAAGGAGTAATAATATGGCTGAAAAGAAACGTATAGTTGTTATCGGCGGTTCAGCTGCCGGTCCCAAGGCTGCGGCAAAGGCACGAAGGCTTGATGAAAATGCCGATATTACAATAATCCAGAAAGATCCTGATCTATCAATGGCTTCCTGCGGTTATCCTTATTATGTAGGTGGTTTCTTTGATGACAGGAATATGCTGCTATGTACACCAACCGGTGTTACCCGTGATCCAAAGTTCTACCTCAATGCCAAGGGTATTGTTGCAAGAACAGAGACCGAGGCCATCAAGATCAACAGGAAAGAGAAAACAGTAACATGCAAGGATCTTAAAACAGGTGATACAGAGGATGTATCTTATGACAAGCTGATCCTTACCACTGGTTCTACACCCAAGTTGCCTCCAGTTAAGGGTATTGAACTTGATGGCATAACAACACTGCAGTCCATGAAGGACGCGGATTACCTTCGCAAAATACGTGATGAGAAAAAGATCAAGAAGGCAGTAGTAATAGGGGGTGGCCTTATCGGGATCGAGACATGTGAAGCTCTTCAACTGGCAGGAATAGAGATTACCGTTATTGAACTTTTACCGCAGCTGCTCACTTTTCTTGACTGGGAGATGGCAAAACTTGTTGAGAACCATGTAAAGACCCATAATGCAAATGTTATTACAGATAACGGTCTTGCTGAGTTCCTTGGTGAAAATGGTACCCTTACAGGTGTAAAACTGCAGAATGGAATTGAATTACCATGTGAGCTGGCTGTGGTGGCTATTGGTGTCAACCCCAATGTAAAAATCGCAAAAGAAGCCGGTTTAGAGATAGGTGAGACAGGGGGAATTAAAGTTGATAAATACATGCAGACATCAGACACAGACGTGTATGCATCAGGTGACTGCGTGGAAATAAATAATATCATAACAGGAAAGCAGGTACTTGCACCTTACGGTGACCTTGCCAACCTCCAGGGCCGTGTGGCCGGGGAAAATGCCATAATGGGCAATTCAGTAACCTTTCCAGGTACTATACAGACAGGTATTTGCAAGGTTTTTGATTATGGTGCAGGTGCCACCGGCTTATCGGAAACAAATGCCCGTAAACTGGGATATGACATAGAAACCGTGATAAACGCCAGTCCCGACAAGCCGGGTTTCATGGAAGGAAAACTCCTGGTAACCAAGGTAGTTGCTGATAAAAAATCCGGTAAGATACTGGGTGCGCAGTGTATTGGCCCTGGCGAGGTGAGCAAACAGGTAGCCCAGTGGGCAATGGCTATCAAGGGTGGAATGACAGTTGAAGACCTTATCAATTCTGACCTGCCATACGCACCACCATTTTCACTGGCCATAGACCATTTCATTGCTGCCAGTCATATTATGCAGAACAAGCTGAAAGGCCGTATGAAGGGAATATCCAGTTGTGAAGTAAAAAGCAAGCTGGATAAGGGTGAGAAACCATTCCTCCTGGATGCCCGCGGGCCTGACGAATATGAAGAGATGCGGCTTGGTATTGGAGAAACGCTAATACCAATCGGTGCACTAAGGAACAGGCTTAATGAAATGCCTGAAGATAAAAACACCGAAATAATATGCTTTTGCAAGATATCTCTTCGTGGTTACGAAGCTGCACGTGTGCTGGAAGGGAATGGTTATAAGAACGTAAAGGTTATGGAAGGCGGGATCATGGCCTGGCCGTATCCGAGAGAAAAGTAATATAATACTACGATTTAGTAGTGAACATATTATCCCTTAAATCCCCCTGCTAACAGCGGGGGGATTTTTTATTGCATGCAAGATGTAATGTTACTTAAAAGAATCCCGTACTCATTGCGATTAACAGCTGTCCTGAATAATACATGGACAGGCTGATCCGGTTGTACTTGATGGGTTTCCAGAACCTGTTCAAAGCGATGAAAATATCTGAAATATAGAACAACCCTGCACCTATAGTAAGCATCCATGCCTGGGTAGAATTAAAAAAGGATCCTTCAAAAGTGGATACAGCACGGTTTACCATGAGGCTGATGATAAGTATGTAGGCAAGCACAGAGATTTTCATGTTGCCAAGTCCGGGATAGAGAAATATATACAGTGCAGCTCCAATGGCAAGGAGAATTCCGCCACTCAACAGGTCAATACCGCATTGAAAGCCACTGTACATGGTGAAGATTATTGCATACACGATATGGGCAAGTAAAAACAATACCAGGCCTGTCCTGAAAGCTTTCTGTGACTCATTCATGAACATGAGTGATACATCCCCACCCATTGACAGCAATAACCCGCCGGTTATTGCCAATGTATATGAGTGGACGAACTGGCCATCCCTTGTAAGGGAGAGCAGGGCAACGGCGATAAGGATTAAAGTGGAGATGGGCTTGATCACGTATATCTGTTTTTTCTTAAATGTGAATTCAGCCCGGATAAGAAAAAAAACAAGAACTGCTAAAATGGGAATGAGTACATGATAAGGGGTCATGGCTCCCTCCGTTGAATTGTGTAATTGGTGAATTATATATATTGGTTCTTATCAGGTCAAGTAAATGGCAGAATGCTATTCAATACAGGGGATTCCCATGGGACCATCGGGAAGAACAGCTACCCTGCAACCATCATGTTCTGACAGTATCGAATCAATACAGCTTTGCATATCATCGCATGGCAACAGGTGGACGTTCTTTACGGTTTCGGCAGGGAGTGTAGAGAAGAGGTGCACAGCGGCCTTTTCCAGTATTTTGCAGAGGGCCTGTACCTGCCACTGGTCATAACGTGAAAAACCATCCTGTCTTATCATGGAAAGAATTTCAACCGGTGAACGTGACTCCATCATCATTTGTCCGAACTCTCCATGATCAGGAATACCGTCTGAGCATTCCGCCGCACAGAGTATGGTTCCGCCTTTGCGCACAATGGCCGCAGCAGCGCTCATACCCTTTACAGACTGGTAAAGGCTCTGGTCAAGGGGATACCCGCTGTTGGTGGTAATGACAAGGTCATAATTTCCGCTGCATGGCAGCATGGCGTGTTTTGAAACAAACTCGGCCCCCGTCCTGTGTGACGCTATTACGTCACCCGCGAATATACCGGTTATCTCTTTTCGGGAATTCAATGTCACATTAACTGAAAGATGCGGTTTCATCATCATGGCAGCCTCAACTGCCATATTCTGTACGGGATTGTGTTCAAGTATTCCCCAGGTACTTTTGGGGTGATCGATGCGGGTTGCGTTATGAAAATGCATTATTGACTCAATGCCTGAAATACCCGGCATGATGGACTTCGGACCACCGCTGAAGCCAGCGAAAAAATGGGGTTCAATGAAACCGGTAACGATACGTATGTCTGCTTCACAGTAGTCCCTGTTCAGGTACACGGGAGCACCTGTTGTGGTTTCCCCCGAATAATGCAATGTTGTATCATCAAAGGCATCGTGGTTGATTATGGTGAAACGGCTGACTATGTCATTTCCAAGCATAGCTCGAAGCTCATTAACAGTGTTTGCCCTGTGTGAACCGGTTGCAATAACTATTTTTATATGAGGGTCAGGAATCGGTGCAATAAGTTCTTGTAACCATGAAATGATCATACCAGTAGGAGTGGGTCGGGTAATGTCGTTCACAACAATGGCTAATGATGAATCGGCATTAAGTTTTTTTCTGAGTGTCTTATATTCTTCCGAATCAGAAAGCACTGTATGTGCATACGTGTTAATATCAACAATACCAGGTACTTTCTCTGGTGACAGTACATGGGTGTTTTGTGGTACTTTTATGTGTAAAAATGATTTTCCGTATGGAATATGCAGCTTCATTATGTTATAATTATCCATGATAATATACATTTAAATGCAAGTATTATAATTCTTGTACTGTAACACAAGAAGAAGTTTAGTTTTAAATTGACTTGCTTTTCATGTTATATTTTTGTTATGAGATTATAATCTTAAAAAAGAAAGGAAATAAACCATGCTTGAAAGTTACAAGATAATTGATAACAAGGTTATTCTGCGAATGAGGGGAAAGATCTATGATACCTCTGAAGAGCTCATTGATGGAGGTGTTTTTAGAGAGATACTTCACCGGGCAATCTGGCAGCTTGTTGAGAAAAAATCTATTCTTATCAGGATATTTGAAAATGATACACCTGGAGAAGAGGACATTGCTGTCCTGGTGAATACGCTGAAACGACTGACAAAAAATACTGCCGAAGAGGTTCAAAAACTGTATCCCGAATCAGCACAGTTTTTTAAGCATCCATCACTTTTCAGTGATTTCGTGGAATTTATCTATAATTTCTGGAGAGGATTTGAACGGTATGTGCTGTGTGATTCAATAGAAGGTGACTCAATTGATCAGCGACCTTACAGGGCCTTTAATGATACGGTGGGGACACTGGCTCAGCTCATGCGTAAAACATACCGGGACCTCGAGGAAAACATTACGGGAACACATCCACGTGTATACAGGCAGGTGGAAGCGGGTGCAGCCTTTGGTTCAATTTCGATTCCTGTAAATACTGATTATCCTGATGGAACATTTGGAAAATTAAAATCAATCCAGGTTATCCGCCAGGTAATGATGAACCCGCCTTTGATACTGGAACCGAAAATGAATAAGAGAACCGGTTCTTTTGTGAAAATCGATGTTAATCCATTATCCACAATTCAGCTGAACAGTGATGAGTGGATTTGTTATCCTGCAAGGGTAGGTCATCTTATAATACATGTGTACATTCACGAGAAATTTTATGAGCTTGGCTTCACCCTGTGCAACCTGTTTGACATCGCCGATGATGACGAGGTTGAACGACAGCCGGATGGCGTGTATCTTTTTGGTGTGCCCGGTGATGAGCTGGATACACTGGCTGAATATCCTACAGTTTTTTATGATGATGAAAAGAACAACATCATGGTTGCCGCATGCCCCAACAGGGACGAGTTTGGATATTTCGGTTACCTGAAAAAGATGGTGCTTACCCTTCACAATGCCATTAAGATGAAACAGGGAATCATGCCTTTTCATGGTGCTCTTATGGAAATTATTCTAAGAAATGGGAAAGAAGCCACCATGCTTCTTATCGGAGATTCGGGAGCAGGAAAGTCTGAAACGTTGGAGGCCATGAGAAACATTGGAGCGGAGTATATTAGTGATATCATAATAATCGCAGATGATATGGGATCCCTGGACATTGATGATAAAGGTAATATTATTGGATATGGTACCGAGATTGGTGCATTCCTGAGAATTGATGACCTTAAACCGGGTTACGCGTTTGGACAGATGGACCGTTCAATTATTATGAGCGCCGGACAGACAAATGCCCGTATTGTGCTGCCGGTAACAAGCTATGAGAATGTAATAAAAGGATTTACTATTGATTACATTCTTTATGCCAATAATTACGAGGAAATTGATGAAGATCATCCCATTCTCGAGCGTTTTGATAATGCTGAAAAAGCATTGTCAGTATTCAAGGAAGGGACAGTTATGAGTAAGGGTACAACCACTACAACCGGGATCGTCCATTCCTACTTTGCCAACATATTCGGACCCCCGTCATATAGACTGCTGCATGATAGTATAGCGGAACGTTACTTCAATGCCTTCTTCCAAAAGGGCCTTTTCGTGGGGCAAATGAGGACACGACTGGGTATGGCAGGATATGAACAGGAAGGTCCTGAAATGGCGGCCAGGGAAGTATTGAAGATAATCGGTTCTTGACACACGGGTATAATAAAATGCCACGCGGTTCAGGATGAGAATGATATTTTCTCAATTATTACAGGCTATTCACAAAAGCTCATTTAATTTCTTTCACATGTCCAACAAGTGGCAGAATTTTATTATGAGTATTTTTATTGGAATTACCATTGGCCTGTTCGTTTCAATATTTACATTTTTTCTCAGAATTATGGAGAAGGGGGTTTACCTTGCTCTTCAAACTGATTATGAGAATTTTATCAATCGACCGAGAATTACAACCGGAGACTGGTTTGAACAAATTTCATTAATTATCCTTCTTCTTCTTATTGGCGGCCTGGTCTCTGGTGTTTTCAATAAGTATTTCAAGACATATGAGGGACTGAAAATATATAGTTTCGGCACTGAGGCTGTAATCGGTGCCTTTAACGGGTATGAAAAATATATTTCACCCCTTGCAGCAATTTTCAAGACCCTTATCGCTTCTCCTGTTCTTATAGCCGTAGGTGGATCTGCCGGTTTAGAAGGTACGGTTGCCTACCTCGGGGGAGGCGTGGGGGGGCTTTATACAAAGATATTTCCCCATCTTAAAAAAAATCGCCGTATGTTTTTAATATGCGGTGCATCTGCCAGTATTGGTGCAGTGTTTCATGCCCCCCTGGGTGCTTCAATTTATATGGCCGAGGTATTATATTTTTCAAGTGAATTAGATACCAGTTATGTTGCACATTCCATCATATCCTCTGTAATCGCTTATGCGGTTTTCATTATCTTTTTTGGTCATCATGCGCTGTTTGATTTCCACAATATTACCTTTCATCCATCTGATATATACTATGCCATGATACTTGCTCTTCTTGTTACGCCCATATCACTTCTTTTTTCAAAGGTACTTAATGTAACCATCGATACATTCGAAAATTTGGTTATTCCCATATACCTGAAGCCTGTGGCAGGCTGTCTATTACTGAGTTTAATACTGATTATTTTCCCATATGCTGGTGGTGTGGGCTACAACTATATTCAGAAACTCATTGACGGAAATATTGCAATCCTTTTAATACCGTTGTTCATTGTATTTAAAATTCTTGCTACATCTCTTACGGTGGGTTCAGGTGGTAATGGTGGATTGTTTGGCCCTTCAGTTGTAATAGGTGCCTTTATTGGCAGCGGTTATGCAATGATATTGCAGCAGATGGGTATTCCACTGAATAATGAAACATATATTGTAATCGGCATGTCTGCCTTTCTTTCAGCCACGGAGAACACCCCCATATCTTCAGTTATAATGATAACAGAGATAACCGGTACCTATGAACTGCTGATCCCTCTTTCGCTGGCATCAGTGACGTCTTTTTTTCTTGGGAGAAAAGCGGTATTATATCGTTCACAGGTTGATTCAAGAATAGATTCTTCAGCCTATCAGGGCAAATACCTTGACATGGAACAGTTAAAGCAGGTTCGGGCAAAGGATATTATATTTTTAACTGCGGATAAAATGCCCCGTATCTATCTTCATGAGAATATTGAAGTGATACTTGAAAAGGTATCACGCAATGTAATGGTGCAACTATACCCGGTGTACGCAAAAAATAATGAATTAAAAGGTTTTATTGATGCACATCTCTTGCGAAAAGATATTCAAACAGGTATCATTTCAACTGATCTTTTTCCACTGATCATTGCCCAGGATCTTTATTCGGTTGAATACAACTTTATTAACGGGGACAGTATTGTATATGACATCATCTCACTATTTATCAATGTGGATGACAATCTTGCCGAACTGGAAAATTATCCTGTTATTGGACAGGATGGTGAATTTATTGGTGTATTGAGATCAGTTGATATTATGCATAAGCAATTCAAGCTTTTTGATACACTTATTGGTAAATAATAACCAGGCGGATGAAATAAATTGGAGGAGATTATGAAAATAATAACAGCGGCTGCAGCAGTCATACTGAGCTTCATACTGATTGCCGCAACAGGATTTAAGGTATCTGATTCTCCACGAAATATCGGCTCACCGGTAAACACTAAATACAATGATTTTTCTCCAACCCTGGCTCCAGATGGAACCTGGATGATATTCAATTCGGGCAGGGGAGGAAAGTATCAGAATCTTTACATATCCCATTTAAAGGATGGCAAATGGACTGAACCAAAAGCGCTTAACACGGTAAATTCTCCGTATAATGACGAGTCTCCTTTTTTGTCCAGGGATGGAAATATATTGATTTTCTCCTCAGACCGGGATGGAAGCATTGAGATGCCCAAAAATGAGAAAAACCAGGTGCGGGTTTCTTTTGATTTATACTGGTCAAAAAAAAGTAACGGCAAATGGAGTAAACCCCAACCGTTACCCGGAGAAGTTAATACACAACATCATGAAAAATCACCCAGTTTAAGCATGGACGGGAAGACCCTGTACTATAACATGTGGCCCTTCGGTGATATATCCCGTGTAATTCTCGTAAAGGCCGAATTTCAGGACGGTAAATATATGCACCCGGAAAAACTTCCCGATCCATTTAACCAGGGATATAGAGATTTCGGGTTGATTCCGGCAGAAGAACTGGGGGGGTTCTTCTTTTCTTCTAACAGGCCTGAAAACATTGGTACTGTTGACCTGTATTTTGTTTCGTATGAAGATGGTAAGTTTGGTAAACCTGAGAACCTGGGTAAAATGGTAAACAGTAAAGAAGCTGATCTTTACCTGGCAAGGGCTGATCAACGATATTATATTACTTCCAGCCGAGAAAAAAAGAATTTTGATATTTATTCATCTGTTGTTTTCGTTGCCGGCAAGAGTTTTGACACAAGGGCTATATATTTTGATTTTGACAGGGCGTCAATTAAAAGTGAATCATACTCCTATCTGGATGCTCTGGCCAAATACCTCAAAGAGAGTCCAAAAATAAAAGTGGAAATCATAGGACATACAGATCTTCATGGGGAAGAAGACTATAATAAAAGATTAAGCCTGCAGAGGGCACGGGCAGTTAAAGAATACCTGGTACAACGCGGTCTTGATCCGCAACGTTTCAAGGTATCAGGCGCCGGGGAAAGCCGACCAGTAAGAAAGGGGACAGGTTCGGGTATTGATGAACTCAACCGCAGAACCGAGTTTAAGATTATTGAATAAATTATTCTTTGCGAATAAAAAATTTCATGATTGCCAAAAAAATGTGATAAAATGATTGACATGAATTGCCGTAAGTTGGTATTAAGTTGGACACTTAAATGATAAAAGTTTTACTAAATTCACTTAATTATCTAGAATAATTTGAACAAAGCGTCGTTCATGAAGTTCTTTGACATCTAGCATATCATATAATATTCCCCTGTAGCTCAATCGGTAGAGCAACTGGCTGTTAACCAGTAGGTCGTTGGTTCGAGTCCAACCGGGGGAGCATACAAAAAAAGCGGCTGATGAAGCCGCTTTTTTATTTGGTAGAGCAGGGTTTGCGTTTTCATCTGGTCTCTGTATAACACAGACAATGTGAAATTGTTTGATAATAGATGGTGAATTAATAAAAAATTCTTGCCTGTTTACTATATGGCTGTTATCTGATTAGAATACATTTAAAGGAAAATACAATGAGTGAAGATATACAAATTGTTGAATCTATACATGAACTGGCAAAAAAAAGAAATGCTATCATTCTTGCTCATAATTATCAGAATCCAGAAATTCAGGATATGGCCCATTACACTGGAGATTCACTTGAGCTGGCAAGGATTGCGGCTAAAAATGATGCAGATATTATCGTGTTCTGTGGCGTTCACTTCATGGCGGAATCTGCATATATTTTATCTCCGCAAAAGAAAGTTCTGTTACCTGATAAATCTGCAGGTTGTCCCATGGCCGACATGGCAGATGTTGATGCCCTTGTAGAGTTGAAAAAGGAATATCCCGATGCTGTCGTCGTTACCTATATAAACTCGACTGCCGCAATAAAGGCAGAGTCAGACGTGTGCTGCACTTCGTCAAACGCTGTAAAAATTGTACAGAAAGTAGAAGGGGATACAATACTTTTCCTGCCAGATAAAAATCTTGCAGATTATGTTCAGCGTTTCACGGATAAAAAAATAATACCGTGGAAAGGCTTTTGTCCCACGCATGAACAATATTCTGCTGAAGAACTTAAAAAAATAAGAAAAAAACATCCTGATGCAGTTGTGATGGTCCATCCCGAATGTAATCGGGAAGTGGTTGATCTTGCTGACGAAGTATTATCAACCGGTCAAATGGTTACCTTCGTAAAGGAAACTGATAAGCGTAAAATAATAGTTGGTACAGAAAAAGGAATGATACACAAGTTACAGTCAGTTGCACCCGATAAAGAATATATACTTGCGTCTAAAGCTTTTGTATGTCCTAATATGAAAAAAATAACACTTGAAAAAGTGCTGAAGTCTCTTGAAAATGAGGAACCTGAAATAAGAGTACCAGAGGAAATCAGGACAAAAGCACTGGGAAGTCTGACAAGGATGCTCAAGTTATCCTGAGGAACGTTGCAGGAGGCAGTTGTTGAATAATGTGGAATCCGGTTTCGACGAAGAACTTCAAAAAATCCGGGAGAAAACCTTCAATAGTGATTTAAAAAACCTGGTTCATAAGGTTACAGGTCATACTCCAGATGATATTTCTGCTATTGACTCTCCCAGGAAGATGTTGAAGAGACTGCATGCATTGTATTACAGGGCTGTCAATGAAATGGATTTGCATGACCCTCTTGCGCTTCCTGATCATGCATTGCTGCAATCAATGGATAATGACAGTAATCCCGTTGAAATGCTGAAAAAGTCGTTAGAAAATATCAATTTCGGGAATTTCACCCTTCTGTCATATAATATTGCCAACCAGTGTTTTAAGCCAGTTACCCATATTAAGGGTTCATTCAACATTGACAATCTCTTAATTGACGTATCAGAAAAATTATACGCGGATATACGCAGGAATGTATATGGTACGCTGCTGAACTTTAATGAAATAGTGGAAGACAGGTTTTTGAAAAAAAGGTTTCTGGGGGAAGGCGCGGAGCAGGGTTACAGCATCTATTTCGTTTCATCGGGTAATATTATAGAACCGTTTTTCAGGGAATCAAAACATTTGTACAGTCACAAGATTTTCAATAACAGGTTTTTTTCCGTTCTGATGTTGATTCTCCCTCCTGATCATTCATACACAGCCGAGCAACTCTACAATATACTATGCGATACGATAACCTATGAACTGATAATCGCTGAAATTGCATACGAGAGAAATCAACCTGCAAGGATGTTCATGCTTGAACAGCCGCTTGAAAACCTGTACCGTATTTATGAATATTTCTTTCTATTATCTAAATATCAGGATTCGGGGAGAATATACGTGATGCAGTCCCTGGTAACCTTTACCGAAGAAATGGTTTACCTGTGGCATTATATAACATTTAAACTTCAATGTCTTCTTTCACCCGCTTCAATGATATTACGTCATGAAAAAGATGTCATATTGCTTTTTGCCGACAGTAGTGATGTGGATACAGTAGAGGCTTTCTTGAAAAAAATCAGTGATATATTACCCGATATGATTTCATTCAAATCATATGAAAACAAAGAGTTTACTCACAGTATGAGTCTTCTCAGAAAAATTGAAAAATTATAATCCCTTTTATTGTTGCACACGTAAACATCTGCAAAGGTATGATATAGCATTGACGTGTAATAACTATTCCGGACAGTTACTATATATATGAAGAAAATATTCACAACTATCATTCAGAAGGGAATTGTGTATTCCATACAGTTTTTACTGATGGTATGTTGTGTTTTTATATTTAAAATTTCATCTTATGCTGCCGGTACTGCGGGAACTTCGGGGGCTGATTTTCTGGAAATCGGCATAGGAAGCCGCCCTATTGGCATGGGTGAAGCATTTACTGCTGCCACTGATGATCTGAATTCTGTGTATTACAACCCTGCCGGACTTGGCACTCTCAAGTATCCAATGCTGCAATTGATGCATCAGGAGTTAATACTTGATTCCCGGTTCGAAAATATTTCAATGTCATACCCACTGCTTGGCGGCAACCTGGGTTATTCTAACTCTGTTTTCTGGGTTCCACCATTTGATAAAATTGATATTGATGGTAATAAAACCGGAAGCGTGTATTTCTACAATATGAGTAATGTTCTGGCCTATGGTTATTCACTTGGTTTCATGGAGGTTGGGGGTTCATTTAAATATATATACCAGCGCATTGATACATTGCAGCTTCATTCATTTGCTTTTGATACAGGTGTAATGAAAAGGTTATATATGTTTTCCCCGTTTGATGCCCCTGTTCGAAACTTTTCTTTGGGAATGTCCATGCAAAACCTTGGAAGCAGGGCAAAGGATGATCCACTTCCAAGGCTTATCAGGCTTGGAGCATCATACAAGCTGACTCACTGGCTTATGTTCAATGTTGATGCTATTGAAAATATGATTGACTCGTCTGATCTATACGATTTCACTTCCGGCTTCGATGAAAGTTTCAGGTTGAATACCGGTGTTGAATTTAATTACCTTGAAATTCTATCTTTCAGGGGTGGATATCGTTTTAATGACTCGGGAAATTACAGCCTTGGCCTGGGATTTAATTATGTTATAAAGAATGTATCATTTGTTATTGACAGTTCGTATACCGATACAGGCATTTTCGGGCCTGTGTACTCGTTCTCGATCACATTCAAATTGATACCGAAAGTTATTACCATTGAAGATAAGATAAACGCGGAAAAACATTACCAGCGTGGTATCAGGTATTATATCGGTGATGATATTGATGCCGCTATAGCTGAATTCAAGAAATCCAGGGATTATAATCCCTATCATAAAAATGTAGATAAGAAAATAAAAGACCTGGTTGAATTAAAGGAGTTGAAAGAGAGAAATGAGCAGATGGAACAGGAAGTACAGGGCTTTAGATGAGATGAGAGAAGTAGAGGTTATTCCGGATTTCTGTCCCGCTGCTGACGGTTCAGTACTGTTTTCCATGGGGAATACAAGGGTGATATGCGCCGCCACCGTATCCAGTGATGTGCCGGCACATGCAGAAGGGAAGGGGAATGGATGGATAACCGCTGAGTATACTCTTCTTCCTTATTCTACTTCCCCGCGTAAACCAAGACCGGGTATACGTCCCGACGGAAGATCTGTTGAAATTAAAAGATTGATAGCAAGATGTCTGCGAAATATTGTTGATCTTTCCATGATGCAGGGAGTGGCTATTACCGTGGACTGTGATGTACTGCAGGCCGATGGCGGTACAAGAACAGCTGCAATAACAGGAAGTTATATAGCCCTGTCGCGGGCTATACGAAAAATTATTGATTCTGGGGTCATTGCTGAAAGCCCATTAATGAACAGGGTAGGGGCCATATCAACTGGATTTATTGGAGAAGACCTGCTTCTTGACCTTGACTACCGGGAGGATTCCATGGCTGATATTGACATGAATATCATCATGGACGGTAGTAATAACCTTGTTGAGGTTCAGGGTACCGGCGAAAAGAGATCATACTCAATGGATGAACTTAACCAGATGCTGAAGGTATCCAGTAAGGCAATATCATTGCTCTTTGATATTCAGAAAGAATATGAGTAATTACATATACGTTATCTTCCGATAATTTTTTTAAGGGTAAATATCTTTATCGGAATGTGCGTATAATGAAAAAAAATACACTTCAAAAAATTATACTTTTTATAATTGTAATAATCATCTCTATACCGGTGTATTCGCAGTATTACATTCGTAATACCACTGTAATTGATACACCAAGTGCCTACACAATCGCCAGGGGAACATACCTTGTATCATTTCTTGGGTATGATAATGGCGGAGTGGAGTTGAAAAGTTTAATCGGACTGCATGATAATCTATTTCTTGGTGTATCAGTGGATATGCAGAATGCCATCGGAAAAGACGAAGTACAACCGAATGTACCCGGTGTTATCGCAAAACTGAAATTTACTGATGGATGGGAAAGGTTTCCAATCTCGCTGGCTATAGGGTATGATTCCTTCTATATTGGGCAGGAGGGAAAAACATATAACAGTTCAAATGAATTGAACAGGATGATTTACGGACCATACGCGGTAATTACCAAGCCGATATACCTTTTTAACGATGAACAACATTTTCATGTCGGAATACGGGTACCCACACAGCCGGATTATGTTCCCGAAGATACATCATATTTCGTATCACTTGATATTCCACTGGGTGAATATTTTGTATTCAAAGCTGAATCAGAAAGAATATATTATAATTTTGGAAGAACCGGTGACTGGTTGTATAATATAGGTATGCGGTACTCGTATATGTATCAACTGGGAATAGAATTTGATGTGCTTCTGCAGAATGACGAAAGGGCAAACAGGATCATTCGAATAGAATACAGTAATGAATTTTAAATACGTAATTGTAACAATTCAATTAATGTCTTTTCTTATATATACACCGGCAATACTTGCCGGTGAATTATTTTGTGATATAATTATTATAAATAATCATGATGAAAGGGTATCATTGCGGGTACAGGTAGCAAGGTTCCCCAGGGAAAGGCAACGTGGTTTGATGTTTCGAAAACACATGGGTGAAAACGATGGAATGCTGTTTGTATTCGAACGTGAAAAACATCTTAACTTCTGGATGAAACATACATATATTCCACTTAGTATCGCATTCGTGGGAAAAGAAGGAATTATCCAGGAGACGAAGGAAATGGAACCTCTTCGCTTGCACCTTTCATACTCTTCAAAAGAACCCGCCATGTATGCTATAGAGGTAAACAGGGGCTGGTTCAAAAAACATAATATAACCAGAGGTAGTAAAGTAATATTAAATGGATGCATCAGTAAATAGAATTCCATCATCAAAGGATGAAAGGGCATATTGCATATCACTTCGCAATCACCATCAGCACGTTTCTGATGTTGAGTATTCACTTAACGAGTTGAAAATGCTTATAAAAACAGCTGGTGGTATAATCGCTGGTTCCAGGATAGTAAGACGAGACAGCCTTGATCCGGCATACATAGTAGGGAAGGGCTACCTGGAAAAGCTCAAAGAAATAATCCAGGAGAATGATATTAAACTCCTTGTATTTGATCTGAATAACCTGAAACCTGCCCAGGTTCGAAACCTGGAGGAAGTTTTGAAATGCAGGGTAATTGGCAGGACCGAGGTAATACTTGACATCTTTGCAAGAAGGGCAAGAAGTTCGGAAGCAAAGATACAGGTTGAGCTTGCCCAGCTGAAATACATATTGCCACGGTTGAAAGGCCTGGGAGGAGTATTATCACGTCTTGGTGGAGGTATCGGAACCAGGGGGCCTGGTGAAAAGATGCTTGAGACAGACCGTCGTCACATACAAAAAAGAATTTCCAAGTTGAATAATAAGCTTTCCTCGATAGCATCACACCGGCAACTGATACGTAAAAACAGGTCATCAGAAGTTCTCGGGGCTGTTGTGGGTTATACAAATGCTGGAAAATCTACATTGATAAATCGATTGGCAAAAGACGACCTTTTCGTTGAAAACAGGCTCTTTGCCACACTGGATGCCTTTACAAGGGAAGTATATATCGCGCCAGGCAATAAAGTTTTACTTACAGATACGGTTGGGTTCATCCGGAACCTGCCGGTTAATCTCATTGAGTCATTCAAGTCTACCCTTGAAGAGATTAAGAATGCTGATTTTCTCATTCATGTAATAGATATCAATTCACCAGATATTGACGAGACCATTTCCACGGTTGAAAAAGAACTGGTAAAACTTGAGTGTAACGGTAAGCCGGTAATAAACTTTTTCAACAAGGCAGACCTGTTAAAATCTGATGAGTTACTCCGGGGTGTTTCAAATAAATACGATCAATTAATCATGGGCTCCGCGTATACTGGTATTGGCATTGATGAACTTATGGAATCGATCTCGCAAATTCGAGATACCCTTTCCCCTAACGAGAAAAGCAAAATACTGATGTAATAATATACTAATGCCGATATTCTAATAAGTAATTGTTTAAAATTATTCATCGGCAATGGTATGAAAAAATATATAATTGTAGTAATCATAGTAGCAGCCGGACTGGCATTATCTTTTAAGAATTTAAATATTTCTTCTGTCACTGGTGAAACAAATATTAAGAAGAATATTACCCTGGCGGATATAGAAAACCTGGAAAATAGTATTATTATTGACGGGCTGGATATGACTTCCAGCGAGAAACCGACTGATGATTTCTCCGGTGAAATATTATTTGATAATTCATTTGATGATACCGGCTTACAGAATGTTAACGATGACCTTACAAAAACGAATGAAAAAAAACCTCAAGTGAAGACAATCACTTCTCACAATGAAATTCTTAAGAAAAGAAGTAATGAAAAACCAGGTGTAAAGAAATCTGAAATAAAAAAGGTTTCTAAAGTTATTACCATAGATTCATTAAGAAAAAAAGATAAGCGATGGCACCTTTCAGAACACGTAATAAAAAAGGGAGAAAATCTCTGGAAGATTGCTAAACAGTATGATACTAATCATCGGTACATAATAATGATAAATAACATTGATGAACCCAAAAAGCTTCTACCGGGAAAAGTAATACAGGTGCCAAACAGGCAGGGTATAGAATACAATATAAAGAAGGGAGATACGGTATACCGTATTTCATCACAGTTTAACATTGAGAAAGAAAAAATATTGTCACATAACGACATTAAAAATGGTACTATATACTATGGAAATGAGCTGTTTATCCCAGACGCGAAATACCCTGTTAGGAAACCTGAAAATGCTAATCCAGTAGCCAAGCAAAATCAGAATAAAGAAACAGTCCATAACAGGGTAATGGCATTCGCCTGGCCTGTTAAAGGCAGGATAACATCATCTTTCGGGAAACGTACTGATCCATTCACTAAAAAAAAGAAATTTCATTGTGGCATCGATATCAGTTGTAATGAAGGTACACCGGTAAAAGCATCCTATGATGGAAGGGTCATATATAGTGACTGGAAAGATGGGTATGGAAAGGTTGTTATAATAAAGCACGATAAGGGGTATATCACAGTATACGCCCACAACAGGGAAAACATAGTTAATGTCGGTGATGAAGTAAAAAAGGGAACGGTTGTCGCATATTCCGGAATGACCGGAGCGGTAACCGGAGCCCATCTTCATTACGAAATAAGAAAATACCTTGCGCCGTTAAATCCAATGAAGTTATTAAAATGATTCCTGGATAGTGAAATATGTATGTATATAATCAAATACAACGAGTAATACCAGTTATTGTGATACTTCTTTTAATGGTGTATGCAGTGAATACTGATGCTGCCACGATGCGTAGTACCGAGGTTAATAAAAGGGTAAAGGTCTTTTACACTAAAAATGATAACATCGGCTGGGATGCGTTGATAAAGGGTCGCATATTAAGTATAGGGGCTCGAGAGGATGCACATCAGCAGGAGCTTTCACATGTGGCACACGACAAGACGAAAGTAACAGTACGTTTATATAACGACGAGGGTATTGTAAAAGGCAGTAATTTATATGTTGTGGACAATAAAAACCTGATAGTTTCCAGGATGACAGTTCAGAGTGTATACCAGAGTACATCATTTGGCAGTCTATGTACCGGATATGGTTTTTTTCGTCTTGCAACAGAAGGTAATCGCGTAGTTCAAAAGATTGAAGATGAAAACGCCCGATACGCGTATATTCACAATGCACGGGGAAATTATTATAACAGGACAGGTGAACCGGGAAAAGCCATTCGTGAGTACAAGACCGCTATCGAACTGGATCACGATAATCCCGAAGCTCATTTATACCTTGCACAGGTATACATGGACGACAACCTTCTGCAATACGCGGCTAATGAATTTGGTAAAGCATATGAAAATATCAAGTTCCTGGTGGACAATCATGAAAAGTTTATCCTGCTGTCATCATTTGCCAGACTGAGATATACGCAGGTTTATAACTATGAACTACCTTCAGATTTAAGAAAGAAATACATTGAAGAAGGAATAACATATTCTTCAATGGCACTTGACTACAAACCTGATTCGGTTGAAGTTCTGTACATGCTGTCGGTATTTTATTATAAGAATCCAGAGCCATCTGATGTAAAAGCAAAAGAATACCTGATGAAAGTTGTTGAGCTTGATTCAAAACATGCAGAAGCATACACCGCGCTTGCTGAATTGTATTACAGGCATAAGAATAACGAAAAAGCCGGCATGTACGCGGAAAAAGCACTCAAGATAGATCCTTCCAGTGAAAGAGCCAGGTTTATTTACAAAATATCTCAGTAATCATGTGTTTACGAATGTATGTTGAACGCAGTATAAGCACCCTATATAGCTTCTGATAACATATATTATGTCTCATTAGATTGTATATTGTAAATGATAAGTAATTATACTAATGTATTTTCAATGGGAAAGTAATGACAAATTCAGCCCCATCATTGTTGCCGTAGCCTAATTCACCTTTGAGTTTATCAATCAGAATTGTTACAAGCTGAAAACCAAGACCTTCCTGGCCGTGTATGTCAAAATCATCGGTGAATCCTGCGCCATTATCTTTAACCTTTAGTTCAATAAGATTAGCGTCTTTCCAGTATAGTGTTAAAAAAATATGTAAAGTTTCATCTTCATTAGATGAATGCTTTATGGAGTTAATGATAAGTTCATTTATAACTAATCCAATTGTAATGGCTGTATCAATGTCAATGTTGATTTCATCAACTTCAATTGTTTTGTTTACCCTCGAAGTACTTTTAAGATTTTTTAATATCTCGTCAACGAGAGTTTTGATATATTCAGATATATCAATAGTTGTTAGGTCTGAGGACAGGTATAATTTTTCATGAACCAGTGATATCGAACGAATCCTTTGCTGACAATTCATTAGCATAGACTGTAGTCGCAAGTCGGGAATACTTTTCATGTGAAGGTTGAGAAGACTGTTTACAATTTGAAGATTGTTCTTTACCCGATGATGAATTTCTTTCAGGAGCATGTCCTTCTCGTTCAGCAGTGATTGCAAACTATGTTCTTTCTCGATAATTTTGGTAATATTCATAACCGCAATCCTGATAAGCCTACTCCCCTCTTTATGTATGTCAATATCAGACGCGGGCATGCTTTGTATCTGGGCGAAAAAAGCATCAGCATTAAGCGGACGTATTTTAATAATATTGTTTTCATTTAAATTTAGATTGTAAATACTTTGAACATGAAAATAGAACTGGTCCTGGTATTCCGGATCAATGTACCTGGTAAACCTGGTGTTAATAGCCCGGGACCGCTCAATGCCAATTTGATCAGCACCGGTTAGATTTATTTCCACAATATTCGTGTTTTCGTCTATTGTATAGTACCCTACGGGTGCAAAATCATAAAGGTTGGTATATTTATCACGGGAAGTAATAAGTTCATCCTGTGTATCACGTAATTCCTGGTTCTGCATTTCCAGCTCGATCTGGTGAACTTTTAATTCATGGAATAAATCCTTTACATCTGAAATGTTTTCGATGCTATTCCAGGAATCATCTTTATTCAGTATTATTTCAGCCTTTTCTCTTAATTTGTCAGAATAATCACTCATGAAGAATATTCCTCGTGATATTGTTTATTACTGTTTTTTAATATTTCAATTGCAAACACCGCACCTGCAACCTCGCTGTTATCATCAAACATGGGTGCGCCGTTTATTCTCAGGAGCTTCCTGGTTTTTTTCAATGGATCTACAATAGCATGAACAAAATCATTAACGGGTTTGCCGGTTTGCATAATGACTGAAAATGGAAGCTTGCTTTCATCAATAGGTTCTCCATTCTCGTCCGTTATCTCCCATACAGGATCACTGTAGGTTCTGTTGGAAGATTCATTTTCAGATATGCCAAGTATATCTTTAGCCCTGGCATTTGCGAATGTAATATTACCTGATTTATCAACCATTGTTTTTCCAACTGGACTATTCTCGAGAATTCTCTTTAAAAGTGACTTTTCACGTGAAAGTTCTTTCTCAATCTTAATTCTTTCTGTAATGTCGTAGAATGTTATAACCACACCTTCAACGGCATTCTCAACTGTTCTATAAGGCATTATACGAAGAAGATACCAGTTGTTATCTTTATCCTTAACCTCGGCATTAAACGTTTCAAGTGTCTTTAGTACTTCTTCGATTTTAGAAAACATTTCATTAAATTCGATATTGAAGGAAATATGATAAATTGGTCTTCCGATATCATTCTCCATAACATTGATAATCTTTGTAATCGATTCAGTATATTTGCGAATTTTCAGCTCGTTATTTAAAAATATTGTTCCCAGATGGGTATTATTCAAAAGGTTGAAAACATCGTTGTTCAATTGTATCAATTCTTCAATTTTTTTCTGATGTTCGTTATTTACGGTATATAATTCTTCGTTAACTGACTGAAGTTCCTCATTGGTGCTTTGCAGTTCTTCATTTGATGCGATTAATTCTTCATTCGTAGCCTGAAGTTCTTCATTTGACGCTTCAAGTTCCTCAATGGTAGATTTTAAATTTTCACGGGTAAAGGTGAGTTCATCCTCGAGGTCTTTTATGCGCTGATCAGAATAATTAGAACTATGAATCATTTCGATTTCATGTTCTTTATTTTCATGCTGAACGCTACCTTCTTCAAAAAATATTGCGGCATATTTTACATCAATGTCGGCCTGTGTAATTGGTTTCACAATAATGTTGATCAAGTCCTTACCATTTTCGTTTTCAATTTCAAATCCCTTGTATATTACGTCTGTATTGCTTTTAATCGATTTGTGTATTGCTACTCCAAGTGACACAGACAGATCCCCCGGTACCATGCTTAATACATCATATGTTATTTTGCCTTCAGGTATCTTTATATACCTGGATGCATTTTTAATAACGTGAACCAGTTCATTGTTTTGATTTACTATTATACCAGGTGGGATATAATCATTGATAACTGACATATACGCTTCGTAAAAGAATACATTATTCATTTGTTTTTGATCGGTATTACCATGTTGCAATTTTGGTTCTTTTACCCTGCTGGTTCTTCCAAGAACAGGCATTATATTGCTGATCAGGGGTGTTTTCTCTCCTCCTTTATACCTGTATATTTTCCATTTTGTGCTGATGGTAGAAAATTCCGGAAAATGATCTCCCACACTTTCACTGCTACCGAGAAAAAGAAACCCGTTTTCCATTAAAGAAAATTCAAAAGTAGTCAATATCTTCTTTTGAACTTCGTTTCCAAGATAAATTAGAAGGTTTCTACAAGAAATCATATCCATTCGAGAGAATGGTGGGTCCTCGGTAATATTCTGGTAGGCGAATATAGTCATTTTGCGAATGTTCTCTGCTATCTGAAAACCTTCTTCTGTTCTGATAAAATACCTGGCAAGACGTTCAGGGGAAACATCAGCAGTAATGCTTTCAGGGAAAATACCGGCGCCGGCATATTCAAGGGACTCCTTATCAATATCCGTTGCGAATACCTTTACATCATAGTATTCTCCCCTCTCTTCCATTAATTCCTGGAAAAGGATTGCAATAGAATAGGCCTCTTCACCAGTACAGCAACCAGTACACCAGACACGAATTACTTCATTTCTCTCTTTTGTATCAAGTATATCCGGGATTACCCTTTCTTTTAGTATTGCAAACGCTTCCGTATCACGAAAAAATCTTGTAACACGGATTAGAAGTTCTCTGTACAGGGTCATTATTTCATTTTGTGAACTGGAAAGATAACTTATGTAATTATCAACCGTTTCAATCTGGTTAATATTGATGCGTCTCTCTAGACGACGAATGATAGTATTTGGTTTGTAGGTATTGAAATCAACGCCAGTACCCTCTTTCAGAATATGTAATATTTTAGATAACGTGTCATCTTTTTCCAGGATGTTTAGTGAATTTCCGCTGTTTTTCAGATGAAATTCATTTTTAATAAACTGCATTAATTCATCAGGCATGCGGCTGCTGTGTAAAATGTAATCAGCAAGCCCGGTACGGATAACACTTCTGGGCATTCCGTCAAATTGTGCGTTATCCATATCCTGAACCATTATCATTCCACCTGCACCCTTAATAGCCCTGGACCCCAGGGTTCCATCGCTGCCAGTTCCGGAGAGTACGATACCGATTGCACGTTCACCCTGGTCTTCGGCAAGGGATCGAAAGAAGATATCAATGGGTAGATTCAGGCCCTGTCCCTGTTGTTGCTCCTTGAGAAAAAGCCTGTTGTTGTATATTGTAATATTTTGTTTTGGAGGAATAAGGTATACATGATCAGGTTCTATTTCTATGCCGTCTTCAGCGCGGGTAACAGCCATATCAGTGTGCTTGGAAAGCAGTTCAGCCATGAGGCTTTTATAGTCGGGGGAAAGATGCTGAACAACTACAAATGTGAGACCAGTATTACCGGGCACGTTCTTGAAGAAGTTTTCAAGGGCTTCCAGTCCACCTGCTGATGCGCCTATCCCAACAACGGCAATTGGCTTTTTTTTATCATTTCCTGTCATAATTTATTTTACAACTCTACTTTAAAGATTTAATGTTTAATGTAAAAATACTATAATGTTATTGATAAAGGAAATGTATAATTTATATTATATGACATTACTCCTTAAGTATATAATTATTTAAATTAATCATGTTTAAGAAAAAATGAAAGGTAACAATTTAGTATATAACTGGTGTTATATGCATATAATAATCAAAGAACTGAGGGAGAAACTGTATGATCTATACTAATACATTTAACAGAACATGTAAAGTATTTTATGTAATACTTGTTATAGTTTTTTCATCGCTATCATTCGTATATGCTGAACAGCCTGATGTGGAGAAATTGGAAAGTAAAAAAACAGAATCAGTAGAAAATGATAGTAATTCAAAATCCGTTAATAATACCATGAATGATGAGGAACTGCCGGTGGAAACTGAAAACCTGTTTGAAACGGTAAAACAGGGCGGCCCACTGATGATATTCATAGTTATGCTTGGGCTGGTTTCACTTACAATAACGATTGAACGCATTATACATTATACAAGAAAAGGTGTTTGGAAAAATGACGAGCTTGAGAAAATACTGAATGATTCAGCGGATTCATCTTCTGCAAGCTACCGCGAAGACCTGGAAGACGAGCTTAGAAGTGTGTTCTTCGTATATCAGAATGACCTGGAAAAGGGACTTCCTCTCCTCTCCGGCATCGGTAATCTTTCACCAATCGTGGGCTTTCTTGGCACTGTTATCGGTATGATTAGTGCCTTCGCTGCGATAGCCGCAGCTACTACCGTGAATGCAAAAGTGGTGGCAGTAGGTATACAGATTGCACTGGTAACTACCGCCGGAGGACTTCTGGTTGCCGCCCCATCACTTTTCTTTTTCTATATATTTACCCATGTAATACAAAACAGGTACACCACGGCTGAGAATATAATATCTGAGCGTTCATCTGTGCTGCCAAGGCTTTCAACCACTATTGAAAAAGAAGATATAGAATAAATGAATAAAGAATTAATAATAAAGATACTAAAAAGGCGTGAGCAAAAAAAACTGCTCTACGAGCACAAACCTTTTGAGTCTTCTTCAGTGGGAGACATCGCCTTTCTTTTATTGATATATTTCATAGTCACTTCATCATTCATACTTAGGCAGGGTATATTCTTTTCACTACCCTCCCCTGACGCGGGAGCGATAAAGGTTGACCAGGCAAGGATTGCAGAAATCATCCCATTAAACAATGGATATATCTATAGTGGTGAGACGGTAACACGAGACCAGGTGAAAAAAGTTCTTGCTGAGCGAAAAAATAAAAACGGCAACCTGATAATAGTTATAAAAATGAGGCCAGGAGTAAAGTATGAAATGCTTGTGGACGCATTGAGTATCGCCAGGGAAACAGGAATTACAGATGTTTCTCTTAAAAATCAGCAAAAGGGTACGTGATAATGCCTGGTAATTCAATATTAAAGAAATTGAAACCTGTTGCTATTGGATCAGCAATGGCTGATATGGCGTTATTACTCCTGGTATTCTTCATGGCATCAACAACAACTGAACCTCCTAAGGGTGTTGAAGTGAATTTACCTGTTGCGGTTACACAGGGAGCAGAACAGGACAGCATATATATCACAATAGCGGCTGATGGTAACATTTATTATGAAGGCAGTGAAGTAAGTCCTGACGCACTTAACGATTATCTGGCAATGCGAAAATCTGAAAAAGACCGGGTTGTTGCACTTACCGCTGACAGAAACCTTGATTACAACGTGGTAAGAGAAGTGTTGGAAATATTGCAGCAACAGAACTTTTTAAACGTGGTTTTCATGTCAGAACAGGTAAAAGAACAGAAATAAAAATAGAATGGTAGAACTATCATACATGAAAGATATAATTAAAAACTGGGAGATGGAACATCCCTATCTTTTTTCATTTATACTTTCGTTGATGTTTACAATTTTCGTGCTGTTTTATACCCCTTCCATAGCTTTCGATGAAGAAAGCATCGAGCAATCTGACAGGATACATTTCATCAATATCGAAGAAGTATATGTGCCGCAACGGGTCACAAAAAAAGAAATAACCGAAAACAGTGATCAGTCGGCTGATTATTCTAACGTTGAAAGGGCTGTTGGCACTGCTGATGAGAACACTGCTGTGGACCTGGCATTTATGCCGAATATTGCCCCGCCACATCCTGTTGGTAAATTAAAAAAACGTTACCCGGAAGAGGCACGGCAAATGGATGTAGAGGCAACGGTAAATGTACAGCTTCTTATATCAGAAAACGGCAGGGTGAAGAAAGTAAACGTTCTGGGAATACGTCTCAGCAAGTCGCTGCCATCTGAGAAACGGCAGGAACTGATCAGGAAGTTTGCCAGGGAAACCGTGTTGATACTTAACGGGGCTGCCTTTACACCACCAATAATTAACGGGAAGAAAGTATCGGTGAAATACGAGATGCCATTGCGTTTCAGGCTTGAAGACTGATTTAAACCGGGAGACAGTATTTGGTGAATAAAAAGAAAATAATATTTCTGCTGGTATGGATATATAGTAGTCTTGCCACTGTATCATTATACGCGCAGGAAAACTTGTTAAAAGGCACGGTATATAACAATGAAACCAGGCAGCCTGTAGAATTCGCCACGGTTGCCATTGTTGAGACGCGGGTAAAAACGTATACTGACGATAAAGGCACATTCAGTCTCAGCGTAGCCGAACCTGGTATATATACACTGGTCATTCGATCTGAAGGTTTGAAAACTCTGCAGACGAAAATAAATATTTCAGGAGTGACTACACGGGATTTCAGACTTGCAAGTTTTAGTCTTCGCGGGGCAGGTGTTACCATAACAGCTGAACGGGATATTCAAAAAGTATCCCGATATACTATGACAGTGAAGGATCTTAAAGAGGTTCCCGCGTCATTCGGAGATGCCATAAACGCCCTCACCTCACTCCCCGGTGTCAACAGGGCATTCAGCGGATTTTTCGGCCCCCTTGTTATCAGGGGAAGTGATTATTTCAATAACAAGTACTATATAGATGATATACCCATATTTGACCCATTGCATTATGGCGGGCTGCATTCTGTCATCAATAATAATCTGATGAGCGAGATTGACCTGTATGCCTCGGCTTTCCCGGTAAAGTATGGTGCAGCCAATTCGGCTGTTATAAGCATAAACACGGTTGATGATATACAGGAATTTGGGGGGTATACCGACATCGGTGCAATATCGGCAACAGCGCTGATACATGCTCCTATTCTAAAAGATGAACGTTTGTACATGGCAGGACCAGGGTCTACCTTGTCTAAAGACCAAAAAGATAACATTAAGGGCTATACTATTGTTTCAGGACGCATTGGCTATCTTTCACTGCTTGTTCCCATATTTTACGAACTCATTACCGGAGACTCCCTCAACTTTGTACCAGAATACTGGGATTACCAGGCAAAAGCGAAATATTACTTCGGAAGCAATCATTCAGTTACATTGCTATTAATGGGTACAAGTGATTACCTGAAATTTCTCGAAGAAGACGAAATTGACCCTGACGAGGGGGACGATCCGCTGTTGCAGGACCTTGAAGCTAAAATTGACCTGCAGTCTCACAGCCAGGGATTATACTATACATATTCACCAGGTGAAAAGATCAACAACAGGGTTATTCTTTATAATTCCATTAAAAATTCATACCAGTATTTCAACCTTCCCGATGATTCGGCCGCATCGTGGGCCAAAGATTATAATACAACTACACGTCCCCAAATCGTGGGGGTTAAAGAACAATTCAGGTTCGATATATTGGAAAAAATGCTCAGGTTGAATGTTGGAGGTGAATATACCCTTTATCATTTTACCGCACGGGGAGATACCATAGTATATGCTGGTGGAGCGGGTCCATTCGATCCGGCAGATGAAAATCTTTTTGTAAAGTATCCGCTGGATGAGAATATTGACAACCATACGTTTGGATGGTATATGGACAGTAAAATAACAATTGGCGGATTCTCCATTGTTCCCGGAATACGGTCGGATTACCTGTATCGTACCGGTGAGACCACGTGGGATCCGCGGTTTAGAATGAGCTATGAATTCCCTACCGATACAACTATCTCGGTTGCCGGCGGTAAATACAGCTACTTTTTTCAAACAAATCCTTTCATCTTCGACAGCTCTCCACAATTTTCCAGTGCGGGTGATTACCTGAAATCTGAAAAGGCCATACATCGTGTTGCGGGAATTGAACAGAACATTGATCTTTTCAGTATAAAAATCGAAGGTTTTTATAACAGTTTCTATGACATGTTCATGGAATATTACCACATTGGACCTGATGGGGAAGAACGTTTCGGAATGAATACAGGTAAGATCGAAGCGAAAGGTTTCGAAATAATGATGAAAAGGGATATACGGGAGAATGCTGACGGACTCTTCGGTTGGGTGAACTATACCTACACCCGTTCACGATTCAAATCGGGATTACCGGTCACTGGCGGAGTATACGGAAATCCTGCGAACCTGGTAGCCGATGAATATGGTGATGAGTGGATAGATTTTGATTACGAGCAGAAACATGCCTTTAAGCTTATCGCCGGATATCGTTTCGGACGTAGTACCATTAGCTGTAAGTTCCAGTATTACACATCATTCCCGTATACTCCTATAGTTGGTTCAGATGAGAGTCCGACAGGGTCTGGACGCTATGTACCACTTTACGGGAGGCCTAATTCAAGTCATTTTGATCCCGAGCACAGGCTTGATGTGCGCTACAGCTACAAGATCAATCACAGCTGGGGTTATGTTTCGTGGTATGTTGAAGTGATAAATATTTATAATTACAGGCCAAAGAATAATATTGACTGGGATTACAGGTATCCCGAAGGAGATGATAATCCTGAAATCAAGCGGGATGAAAATGCGTTGAGTATAATACCAAACTTCGGGGTTGAGGTTAAATTTTAAGTCATCTATTAAGGATTACCGCAAAGGCGCAAAGTTCGCGGAGGGGTATAATTATGGAGAGTAAAATGTATAGTGTTAGGATATTCGCAACAGTCGTCGTATCTCTGGTGGTATTTCTTACAGGGTGTGTGACTACGCCGGTATGTATTACGTCTTCAAATACACCAGTGAATGGCAAAACAATAGAGGAAAATATGGGTACAACTCGTGGTAGTGATTCTGCTGTATCCATTCTTGGATTGTGGATGCTGGGTAGGCCTGATACCGGTGTTGCCATTGATGAGGCTATTGAAAACAAAAAAGCCGATGCACTGGTAAACGTGCAGTGTTACCAGGAAACATCATATTTTATTCTATTCTCATTAACCACGGTAGTGGTTGAGGGAGAAGCGGTGAAGTTTGCTTCAAAAGAGGAAGGTAATGTTAAAAAACGTACCCGTTAAAATACACAGACCATTCTTTACATCACCCATAGCTGTATGTATACTATCAGTATACTGCGTAATGATGACGGGTTGCCTTCATGTACAGACAAACGCAAGGGGTCTGCAGACTGTAGTAAAGCCCATCCAGAATGATACTTATGAAGTATTGGGACCTGCTATGGGTATGAACAGCGGATTCAGGCTGTTGTGGTTCATTCCGGTTACCCCGTGTGCATGCGCCGATAAAGCTGTTAATGATGCAATTTACAGCAAGGGGGGTGACAACCTCATAGAAGTAAAGTACTGGCATGAGCGGCAGTACTGGCTTGTGGGCACCGTGGATATTATACATGTAGAAGGAATCGTCATACGATATAAATCAGAAGATATGGAAGAATGAAGCGAAGAAGTCTTACATTTTCAGTTCTATCAGTACTCATCCTTGTGGTTTTTGCCTTCGGGTATTCGATGAAGAAACAAAAATCAAAAAATATCCGTTGGGGATATATTGCCCATTATTCACTTTTACAAGGAACAAAAATTGATGATATACTGAAGCGGGCAGAGAACTATACACACCTGGGTATTACCGGGTTTGCCGCCGATAAAAATGGGAACATATACACACCCATACCACCAGTCACGCTGAACATGATTATTTCCAGGCTGCAAAAGATGGATAAGGTGTTGATTCCGGTTATTGGTTTGAAATCACTTAAGGATGGCAAACAAATACTCAATTCAGAGACAACACAGAAAAATATTATTGGTTCCATAAAGAGAATTCAGAAGCAGATGAACACAAGTCATGTGCAGTTCGATTTTGAATATCTCCAACCGTCAATGGTTGATGAATACGGGGCATTTTTAAAGAAGGTACGATCAGGACTTAGTGGAAGCAGCATTTCAGCAGCAATTTTTCCAAAGGTAAACTTTCCCCATAAATGGGCGGGTTTCCATGATCTTTCTGTAATTGGACCATACCTCGATTATATCGTTCTCATGTGTTATGATCTGCATCGAAAGGGAACGGGACCAGGCCCCGTGGTGACAGAAGAATGGGCCCGAAAGAATATTAAAAATGCGTTAACGAACATGGATAATGATGACATTCTCCTGGGTATTCCTTCTTACGGGTACAGGTGGTGCGGTAAAGGACAGGAGAAAAAAGTAACGGCGATTTCAGCCGTGTACGCGTCAAGGCTGGGCAGGCAGTATGGTTTTGTGCGACACCCTTCAGGAAATCTTCATGTTGCATGGGATAGCTGTAAAGTATACGCGTCTGATACACACATGATAGAAATCCTGAAGAACCTGGCTGATACGTACAGGCTTGCCGGCACCGCCCTGTGGAGAGTGGGATTCGAAGAATAATGTTTACTTGAAAAGTTCCTTTTCCATATCCTTGATCTCATTTACACAGTTGCTGAGAAAATCCTTCCATTCAGGCTCAAACCCTTCACCGAAGGATGTATTGAGCCAGTCGCCAATGATCTCTTCAGCATGTTTACCAGGGGTCAGCCATTCGGCAAGCACCAGCACGTTGGAGTTATTAACTGCCACGGCCTTCTTTGCCTCAAATGAATTACTGCAGTGCACCGCGTACACACCGGGAAACTTGTTGGCAACGATAACGCTCCCTGCCCCGGTGCCGCAGATGATTATTGCCTTCTCGTATTTTCCCTCGGAGACAGCCCTGGCCACACTGGCGGCTGATACGTGATAGGGAACGAATTCACCGTCTTCCTGCATGCCAAGATCATCCACCTGGTGACCATTGGCCTCGAGGAAGGCGATCACGTCCTTCTTCAATGTTAGTCCTGCTTTTGTTGTTCCTATTGCAAATTTCATTTATGTATCCTCCAGAAGCCCCCTTAATTACTTAAGGGGGAGTAATATATCATATTGATTTACAGGCGTCAATTATGTGGGCCACACCGAACCCATGCTTGTTAAACAGGTAGTCTTCGGTAGCAACTTCACCAAATTTATCAGGTATACCAAGACGTTTCACCTTTACAGGATACTCTTCACTCAACACCTCGCATACTGCTCCGCCAAGTCCTCCGATTATGTTCTGATTCTCCACGGTAACAACCCCGCCGGTTTTCTTAGCAGAGTTGACAAGGGTCTTGGTATCAAAGGGTTTCACCGATGGATAATGCAGCAGGTCGACTGATATTCCTTCTTTGTGAAGCTCTTCTGAGGCTTCAAGTGCGAACTGTGTCATGTAACCGGTTGAAACTATTGTAACATCTTTCCCTTCGCGTAATTGCATGGCCTGCTCCGGGTTAAAGTCGTATTCGGCATCAAATATCTGTGCCACCTTAGGCCTCACAAGCTGCATGTATGTGGGCTGTGTACTCTTTGCCATGTATTTCATCACACTGCGAAGTTCATATGGATCGCATGGTGAATACACGTGCATGTTGGGCATGGCCCGCATGATGGCAAGGTCCTGAAAGTCCATGTGGGTGCCGCCATTGGGGCCCTGCGTGATACCGGGAGCGGTGCCCACGATCTTCACGTTATTGTTGGCATAGGCCACGCTGATGGTTATCTGGTCGTATACCCTTCTTGAAGCGAAACATGAAAAAGTTGCCGCGAATGGTATATTACCCTCGTTTGCAAGACCCGATGCCACCCCTATCATGTTCGACTCTGAGACCCCGCAGTTTATAAAGTTGTCGGGGCACTCATCTATAACACATGGATTTGTTCCAGAGGCCTTGCTAAGGTCTGCTTCAAGGCAGTATATCCTGTTGTCCTGGTTAATTAACTCATTGATAGTCTGGCCGTATACGGCCCGCATTTCCATTTCATGCCAGTTCATAGTTATATCTCCATTTAGTAAGGTAATTCTATAGTGTAGCCAAGTCCGGCCATAAACTTATCGTAGGCTTCCTGGTCGGGGCACTTCACGTTATGGCTGGAAACCATATTTTCAACTGCACTGTTGCCCTTCCCTTTTACCGTGTGCGCGATTATCATGGTGGGCTTTCCCTTTACATTTTTTGCATTTTCAAGGGTATTGTACACGTCTTCCCAGTCATGCCCGTCCATCTCAAACACTTCCCAGCCGAATGCTTTCCACTTGTCCGCGAACGGCTCAAGTGACAACACCTCGTCGGTGGTGCCGTCGATTTGCATCTTGTTGTAATCGGTAATAGCTACCAGGTTATCCAGCTTGTACTGGGCAGCAAACAATCCCGCTTCCCAGACCTGGCCTTCATTGCTTTCCCCGTCACCAACAATACAGTAGGTGGTATAATCATTACCGCTTTTCTTCCCAGCCAGTGCTATCCCGCATGCACATGAGAGGCCCTGTCCCAGGGATCCCGCGGTCTGATCGATACCGGGGGTCTGTATCTGGTCTACGTGGCTTGGCAGACGGGTTCCGTCCTGGTTCATGGTCTTTAACCAGTCCATGGGGAAAAATCCCCTGTATGCCAGGGCGGCATATACTACCGGTCCGGCATGTCCCTTCGACAGTACAAGCCTGTCACGTTTTTCCCACCTGGGCTTATCTGGTTTTACATTCATGAGCCGGTAATACAGCGTGATGATGATTTCAACGAGGCTGAGCGCCCCGCCGATATGTCCAGATCCTGCGCGGCAGATCATATCAGTCATTACGTACCTGAATTCTTTTGCCAGCTGATCGTATTCATCCCTGTTAAATTCTCCGTATGGTTCTATGTTCATTAAAATATCCTCCCGGAATTATTAGAAGTTCATAATATTTATAAGCGATCCCATGAAATACACTGAAATGGTGACGCATATTGACGACGCAACGGTCATCCAGACGCCGGCTTTAGCCATATCTCCGATGGAGAAATAACCCGACGAATATGGAATTACGTTGGTGGGTGTTGAGGTTACAAGTATAAAGGCCAGCGACGAGGTTATACCTGCCGGGATGGCCAGCAAAGCCGGGTTTAAGCCCAGGGTATTGGCCAGGGCAATCAGCAGGGGCACCACTATGATACCGGTAACCGTGTTGCTTGAAAACATCACTTTCATGATTGAAATACCGAATACTATTGCAAATATTATCAGCGCCGGGTGAAGGTTCTCTATCCAGCTGAAGGTCATCCATGCCATCCATTCAGCTGCACCAGTTTTGTAAATTGCCATACCTATGGCCAGACCGGAAACGATGAGCACTATTCCACCCCAGCTGATCTTTTTCTCGGCGGTTTCCCAGGTGATCACGTTTATGCCGGGAAAGAAAAACAGGACAGCACATGTAATGGCAACAAAGGATATGGAAAGATAATCGATAACCCCACCTGTCCATTTGGAGATAAAGGGTGCGAATATCCATAGAAAAACGGTTATCATAAAAATACCAAGGGTAAGTGCTTCCTTTTTATTTATGGGACCAAGTTCCTGCTTACGTTGTGTGGCGTCTTCTTTAGAAATAGAAAGATTTATCTTCTCAAGGGGGAATACCTTCAACAGTATTATCCATGCAGCAGGGACCATGAGAATGGCTGCGGGAAACCCCAGTATCATCCACTGAAGAAATGTAAAATTGATTCCAGCGAGATCACGAAGAAATCCTATGGTAAGTGGGTTTGGTCCACATCCAGCTGGAGTTGTTACGCCTCCGATGAGTGGGCCCCACGCGCAGGCGATCATCAATGCCCGTCCGAAATTGCTTTTTAATGGTTCGGCTTTGGCGTCTTTAAGTATTGTCATTCCTATGGGAAATAGCATTGCCGCAACAGCCATGTCTGTTATCCAGCCTGAAAGAAGGGCTCCCACGATGATAAAAGCAAGGATGATGAGGGACGGGCTGTGACCAAGATGATACAGTATAACGGTTGTAATGCGTTTCAGCAGGTTTGTTTCGCTGATGGCCGCGGAAAATATTAGTACACCAATGAAAAATAATATTATGGGGTTACCGAACCCGTCCTGCACAAGCTGTTTAAAAGGTGCCGCACCGGTAATTACCATAAGGGACATGGCAAGGAGACCGGTAACCGCGAATGGAATTGCTTCGGTGATCCACAGTATTACCGCAAGGGCAAGCACAGCCATGGTTGCCTTCCCCGCGGGGGAAAGTGCCAGCATTTTGCTGCCGGTATTGACTGCCTCTGGTTCGGGCAGAATAAGAATGATACCAAAAATAATAAACGCGGTTAGTACATAGATAAGGTTTTTCATAATTTTACCACCTGGCATACTTATATTATAAGTATAAAATCGATATCGATATATATGTCAAGTAAAATTTGCTATTTTATTCCATTATGGTAAACCGCCACTGTTTTCCTATGCGGTATCGTATAACATCACCTTCATTTACCATCTCAAAAAGATGTGTACATGTTTCTGACAGCGAGAGATAGAGGTCAAGCATAAGGTTTAGTCCCCTGAGTTTGGGAAATACCTTCCTGGCCAGGTCGTAGGCTGTATAATCCCTTTTCAGCAGCACTGATTCTATTCTTTTCTTTCTCAACTGGTATACTTTATGGTATGTCTTGATAAGCCTGTTCAGATCAGTTATCTCTTTACCATGTCCAGAATACACTGCCCGTGGATGGAGAGTGAGTATTTTTTCAAGGGAATGATGATATTGGGACTGGCTCTTGTGAATGGGAAAGCTGCTGCCTGGTTCGAAACCAGCAAGAATAATCGGCTTTACATGGGGAACAATATGATCGCCGGTAAAGACCGTGCCAATTCCCTTCAGGTGAACGCACAGTGAACCCTGGGAATGTCCCGGCACGTGTATCAGTGTTCCAGTATAATTGCCAATCTTTCTGGTCTCGTTATCATCATGAACAATATCGTTGACCACTACCCTTTTGCCCATTGAACGAAAGGTAAGATCAAGTCCCGCAAGTGGCAGGTACAGCTTCATGGGAACTCCCAGCATAATGGCCAGCTTTTTCATTTCCCGCATGGAGGCGTATCGGCCAATACGCATTCTTTCAGCATCTTCTCGATGAGCTACTATGGCTGTTGGTGTTTTGGAATGTGAAGCAATATCAGCCGCCGCGCCGAAATGATCAACGTGACCATGTGTGATAATAACCTGGTGTATATCGTCAAAGGTAAGCGCGAGTTCTTTCAAAGCTTTTCGCAATACCCGCCATGACCAGTGTGTACCTGTATCAATGAGGGTATTGACCTCTCCGGTAACAAGGTAGGTGTTCATGAATGGAGGATTACCGGGTAACGGCAGTCGTATACGGTATATATCGTGATGGAGTTTATCTATGGAATAACGCTTTTTCACGGTAAATGATTCCTGGGTTCAAGAAAGTAAAATGATTCAATGCAGGATGATTACTTGCAGTGAGAACGTCAACAAGAAAAGGAATGCTTGGTGAAGGTAGCATTTAGAGCCACAGGTACACACAGATATACACGGCTGGGAGAAGAGTAAGAAGTAAAAGGGAGGTTAACTATTTCTTCGCGCCCTCCCCGTCCTTTGCACCTTAGCGGTAATGCTTTACACTATCTCCCGCAGCTTCGCAAACGTCTGGGAAAACTCAGAACCTTTACGGTAAAACACCGGCGGTTCACCAAGTGGCGCATTCACCCTGTGCCATCCCCCGGCGTATTCCTTCCCGGTCCACGCGTGTACCCAGGTATCATCGGGCAGGTATACCTTCTGTTTTCGCTTTATTTTCCTGTATACGGGGGCTACCATCATGTCCCGACCGAATAGATACTGGTATTGCAGTTCATGCAGCTGCTGGTCATTCTCGTAGTGGATATACGGGTGGCGCATCATGGGAAGTCCCTTTTCGAGGTATTCATTCTGCATGTGCAGAAGATAGGGCTTCAGCAAAACATGAGCCTTTGTCATCCTGGCAAGATGAGAAAGGGTTTCCTGGTCAGAGTTAAACTGCCAGTTCACGTCGGGACGATTCCCTTCATGGGAGCGCATAACCGGTGAAAAAGCGGCATGTTCGGCCCAGCGCATAAACAGTTCTTTTTTGCGTTTAATCCAGCCAACCGTGGTATACCCGCCTATATCGGAATGGTACAGGCCGATACCTGAGAAACCAAGGGATATACCGGCAGGAATAACCGATGCCAGCCCGTCATTGATGCTCCAGTTGACAAGCTGGTCACCCCCCCAGATAAGAGTGGAGTAACGGGACGACCCTGTATACCCCGCCCTTGAGAAGAAGACGACCTTACCAAGATTTCCGGTTTCAACCAGCGCTTCCATGTTTATCTTCGCCCAGTCGGCCGCGTAGCGGTTGTGATAGGTTTCGGCGGATTCTCCCGAGTGAAGTATGGCGTCTGTAGGCAGGTATTCACCGAAATCGGCCATCCAGCCTGCAAGTCCCACGCCCAGCATGTTATTCTTGATAACGTTTTTGATCCATTTGCACGCATCCGGATTGGTTATATCGATAATAGCCGCGGGAAAATCTGTGATATACACATGATACTCTGAGCCATCATGTTTCATTACGAGGAATCCACTGGCGGACGCTTCCCTGTACAACTCACCCTCGATTGCAAGAAAGCAGTTAATATAGCCGAGAAACTGTACGTTCTTTTCCTGTAATTCACGTATATACCCGGGAAGATCGGGATAGGTCTCTTCGTCGTATTTCCAGTCCCACATGAGCTGTTTGCCGAAGGAGGTGATGCGCTTGCCAACCCAGTCCTGTGCCCAGAGGGCGGCCACCGGGACACCGGCGCTGGTGGCGTCCTTTAGTTTGCCTTCCACCACCTCTTTGCCTCCCTGTACACCAAGCCATATGCCGTTGTGTGCCCAGTCGGGAAGTGCCGGTTGTCTGCCCAGAAGACTGCTCAGGCTTTCAATTGTTGTCACGGCACTTTCTTCAACGTCCAGTATAATTTCTTCCGGCACACCCCATACATGGAGTGTATGAAAATCGTTTTTAGAAAAATCGAAGAGTGAGTAGGCTGAAGTCTGGACGTGACAATAGTAGTTATTACTGGAGATGAAGGTTGGCTGTGGAAAATACGTGGTATACCACGCACCACCGGCCCCGTGGGTGAGCTCGGCAAGGAAGGTTATGAGGTCGTGTCCTCGTCCCACTCCCTGCTCTTCAACCCAGATGGGAACCTTCTGCCCCTTCAGGTCGAGCTTTGAGTACTGCTCTCCGCAGCCGTATATATGCTCGAACCTGTCCGCGTTAAGGTAGAACCAGAAACGGTTTTGCACGGAATCGCTGTTCACAAATGATACAGATAAGCGGTTGTTCTCAACCTGGCAGGTCATGGTGAGGGTTTCTTCAAACTGGATCACTGCCTTTTGGCGCTGGTTTTCCAGTACCTTCCAGTTCTTCAGAAACTTTCGGTTTTTAACCTTATCCTTGATCTTGAAACTGCCGTGACTGATCTTGTAGGCTGCCTCACCTTCACCAAGGCTCACGCATGGACGTTTTTTGCTATGGGTGATCACCGGCCTGTTCTTGAAATTGAGTACGAAGCCGTTTTCAATATCACTTATGGTTATCATTGTACAACCCTCCAGCCCTTGAAACGGGCAAAGATTTCTACGGGACGTATATACTCACCATACACCATTGACGCGTGATGTGCAAACCCATTATAGATAACCTTGTTTAATACCTCTTCAACTGATTCGTTGAATACCACTTTAGCGTAGGTTCCCTTGAGTTCTTTTTCCATTGGTACACCTTTTGCCCGCTGCAGCAGCACCCGGTATTCTTCACCTGCCGAGTCAAATCGCAGTATAGAGATATCGCCGGTTTTCAGTACGAAATCAGCGGTTACCCCCTTTCCGCCCATGTGATAACTGTCAAGAGAGCAGGTTGATTTTCCATCCCAGAGGTTACAGGGGGCAACGCCGCAATGCCACAAGAGGGCGTAATCTTCTTCGAAACTTACCTGTGAGAAGTCGAAGAGAAATGGAGTTTCAGCTCCCATTGCCCGGTGGGCTATCATTGAGAGTGCCCCTTCAAGATCACCCTCGCAGGATATGATGCGGTTTTCTGACTGCAGTAATGACATGGAGGCACAGGGTGCGATACCGTACTGACCCGCGAACTCGGGCCAGCAGCGTATGGCAAGTGCGGAGAGACTGTGCTTCTCAAAGAAGGCGTCAAGTTTGGCGGCAAGCTCTGCCACCCGGGTCAGCTGGTCTACTGAGATGCCTTCTGTGTTGAATGTGTCGGCCAGCTGTTTGTGGCGGGCTTTCACGTCCCCCTCCACTACTTCCATGTTGAATATTTCATCAAGTTCGTAATGATCTATGAGTGTGCCGAAATTCTGGTAAACTGCGAGATCGTATACCCCGAGGTTGAAAAAGCCGTGGGCCCTGAAACCGGCGATACCGATATGGGCACGTGATATTGCCGCCCCGATTCGAACGGCATCAACCCAGTCTTCATCGATGGTGCTGCCGATATTGGCGTGAAAGTTTCGCACACCCGCCTTGTACAGGTTTGAAGCGTTCAGGTTTACCCCGCACACCGAGTTAAGCCTGATCTTGCCGCCATCATATGGCAGCTCGGGAAGCCCCCATAGCATAAGGGGTTTGTTCACCACCTTCTGCATCTCAAGCACCAGGTGGCCCAGGTGAAAAGTACCGCTTATGCACACCAGTGCGTCTACGTGTTTGGCGGCCAGTTCACGGGCGGCATTCCGGGCGTCCTCCACCTCGATTACAAGTCCCTCTACGCATTCGAAGGTAGTATTCTCTATCTTCGAAAGATCTTTTTGTATAGACACGTAGAGCTCTTCTGCTGCCTTATAGTCAAAGGTTTTTCTGCCGAAACAGACTACCCCGATTGTTACATGTTCTTTCATACGTAAAATCCCTTATACATGGTTTCCATAAAGTTTTTCATATTTAAGTCCAGTCAATTCTTCGCATACCTGCCGTGTCTCAGGGGTCACGTCTGATTTGCTGCCTCCCTCTTTGAGCCGGTTTAATTCATCAATAAGAATGCCGTGAGTTCGCGGGGTGATCTTGAACTTGAAGGCAACAAGTATACCGGTGACAACAAGTATAAATGGCGCAAGGAAGAATATCATTTTGAGCCAGAACAGTGTTGATTCTGTCTGCACCTGTTCGATCATCTTTGTCACACCGTTTACGGTTTCCATGATGGGCCTGTTATATCCTATTATATCAAGCAGAAAGCCGAAAATCATGATGGTAAGGGCGTTAACTATCTTTCGAATAAAGGTCATCGCCCCCGCGTAAGAGCCGGCTCTCTGCTCTGCAGTGATCATCTCGTCTACGTCGGTAACAGAAGGAAGAATGGCCCATGGTATCATGGTACCCGCGGAAAGTCCCGAACCGATCAATATTGATATAAGAATTATGGTCATAGGGGGGCTCTGGGGTGTGATAAACAGTGTCAATATCATTGCAGATCCCCATATTGAAAGACCCAGCCGGTAGGCAAAACCTTTTCCCTTGAGGTTGCCGATGTATACATATACCGGCAGCATCAATACCTGGGTAAGAAGTATTGCCCCAACACACTGTGTAAACAGTCCCGGCTTCCCCACGTAATGGGTGAGAAAGTATATCAGCACTGCCATAAGTATATCCATGGCAGCATAGGACAGTATGTACATGCCCATGTGCACCTTGAATGACCTGTTAATGAAAAGGGTCTTGAAGCTCTTGAAAAAGTTGGCAAATGAGGCACCTTCTTTTTTCTGTGCGGCTGCGATTTCCCAGGTTCCCAGGTATACAAGTATCCATGGTAAGGCGAAGAATACGCCAAAGATGGCAGCCATTACCATGTACCCTTCTTCCATGTTGTCCTTGTAAAAGTTGTCAATTATAAGCTTGGGAACAACAGCGCATATCAGGGCCGAAAGCTGTGAGAAAATCATTCGGGCCCCTGAAAGCCGCATGCGAACCTTGTAGTCAAGTGTCATTTCAGCGTTAAGAGCTGAATACGGCACCATCACCATGGTAAATGATGTTCTGAAAAATATAAATATCAGTGCGTAATACAGGAATGTTAAAAACGAGTTGTCCATTCTAATGGTGACCCACATTAACGCGAAACTGAGGGCAACCGGCAGTATGCCGATAAGGAAGAATATACGCCGCCGGCCGAACCTGGTTTTCAGGTTATCTGAAATATATCCCATCAGTGGGTCTGATATGGCATCCCATACTTTGCCGGGAACCATAACAAGGCCCGCGAGGGCTCCCGGTAAGCCAACAGTGTCGGTGAGAAAGTACATAAACAGCAGGCTGATAATGATGAACGAGCCGCCACCGTAAATATCCCCTACTCCATATGATATTAAATTAGCAAAAGTTACCTTACGTTGTTCTTTCATTGCTGGAGCCTCTCAACGTTTTATTTGGAAAAACTAAAAAACACTTGACAATATGTCGAAAACGATATTAAGTCAAGAACAATTTTAAATTTATTGATTTATGACTAACTTCATATTGTTATGGCTTATTGTTTCCTACTACAAGTTACAAATCCAAGTATACAAAAGGCAGGATGGTTCTTTCATGGCATTCGGTGACAAAATAGACCAGAGAAAAACCAACAAGAAAAATCACATCATTGACATTATGCGGCACGCGGGACCTCTCTCCAAGGCTGAAGCCAAGAAGATATCCGGCTACTCAATGGACACGGTCATAACCGTGTTCAACACCCTGCAGCGTGAAAAGCTTATCAAGCCCGCCGAGGGAACGCAAAAGGAAAAAGGGAGAAAGGCATCTTTTTTCAAATTGAATTCACAGGGTAACCTGTACCTGGGAGTGACTTTTAACCAGTCGGGTATATATTCTTCGCTGGTGAGTTTTTCAAACGAGATACTGGAGTCCCATTTTACGAGAATACCCTACCCCGCAACACTGAAGATATTTGAAGAAAAGCTTGTTCAGCATATACAATCAGTTATTGATAGAAAGAAGACATACCGTGAAAATCTCATATCCATATGCTGTTCTGTTCCCGGAAATATTGATACAGAAACCGGTATTCTTGCATCATATACTTTTCTGCCATTTCTTGATAATTTTAATTTCGTAGAATTGTGCAACACGCATTTCCCGGGTATTCCCGTATATGTTGATCATAATATCAGCAACATGACATCATACTTTCTCATGGATATAGACCTGATGTCACGCTATAGCAGGGTGCTTGTGGTATCTGCCCGTACCGCTGCTGCTTCAGGGCTTATTTTCAATGGAGATATTGTAAACGGGCATGGTGAAATGGGGCATATACGGGTGTCTGACACAGGTGACATGTGCATGTGCGGGAGGACGGGGTGTCTTGACTGCTTCTTCTCGTATCGCAATTTTGCGGGGCTTCTCAGCAATAATGGCATTGATTCTGATGACGAGTCAATACCGGTACAGGAATCAGTCCTGAAGACACTCAAGGAAAAATATGAATCAGGTGATCCTGAATTTACAAAACCGTTAAAAGAATACCTCCACTATTTCAGCAACGCCTTGCTTGACGCGATTAACATTACCGCACCTCACCTGGTGATACTTACCGGTGAGCTGTTTCGCGTATACGGTGATCCTGTTAAAGAGATCAATGACACCATACATGCATATCTTGGTGATGAGGGACCGGTTGCGAATTACAGCCGCACACGGCTTATGTTCTTTGACCTTGGTACAGAGATTGCATCTCTTGGAATTTGTTATCACAAGATAAAGCAGGACTGGGATTACACATCCTGACCCGGTATCTTCTTTTGTAACACAAGAATAGTAAGATCGTCATTGAATGGTTCATCTTTCCTGAAAGATTCGAAATCCTGGATGATGTAGCCCATCACGTCTGACGGTGTATTTTTCGGGGCCCGTTGAAAAGCTTTTACCAGGCGTTCGATCCCGTATTCTTCTTTATCACTGTTTTTTTGTTCGATAAGGCAGTCAGAGTACAGAAGAAGCATATCACCGGTCTTAACTTTAAATTTCAACGTGGCGTAGCGTTGCTGCATATCGGGAATACCAAGAAACATGCCGCGAAAATCATCGTCTTGAAGGTTTACCATTTTCACATTGTTATTGTATGCTCTTCTAACCAGGAGCTGGGTATGCGCCGCGTTGGCATATTCTACCATGTCGTCTTCAAACTGCAGAAGAATACCGGTGAGGTAGTTGTCGATATTCACAAGTTCCTGCACAAGGTCCTGGTTTACCGCCTCAAGTACTTTACCTGGATTTTCCAGTGGATTCTCGCAGAAATGACGGTATATGATGGATTTTGCCATAATTGTTATCAGTCCTGAAGATATTCCATGACCTGAAACATCAAACAGGCCGGCTCCTTTCAGGCGACCATTATCGTAAAATAGATCATAGAAATCACCAGATACCCCGGCCATGGGATTAAAATGAACCGCCATATCCCAGCCAGGGGTGGATGAAGAAGCATCCGGCAGCATGTTCTCCTGTACATTGACCGCCATTCGCATATCCCTGTCTGCTATGTCCTTGGCTTCCTGCAGCTCCTCCATGGTACTGCGAAGGACTTCGTTGGCGTTCTGCAACTCTCGTGTTCGATTATCAACTTTTTGCTCCAGTGAGATGTTCAGCTCTTCAACCTCATTGTGATATTGAACGAATCGTGAGGCCAGTATACCGGCAATGGCGATAAGAAATGTGGGAAACCCCAGGCCGGCAAGGTATATGTAGTCATTAAGTTGTAAAATGTTATGAACAATTATATCGAATAATATGCAGAAATAAAGTGGAATACTGCCAATGAAGATTACCTTTGCCTCAACCTGCTTTTGTATTGCCGCCTGTATGGTTATGTATATTACATAACCCGCGTGTACAAGTAAAAAGAGCGTTAAGGTAAATCGTACTTTCATAAAAGTGGCATAATCAGGTAAGAATATTATAACAATTACAGGAAGAAGAGTTGCTCCCCGTAATACGTGTTTCATGATACCATCACTTTCCCTGTCCAGGTAAATCTGTAAAAATCTCGCGAGAAAATAGCCGATTGGGAACATTGATATTATGATCAGTTTCTGAAAGACAAGGTATGAGAATCCGGTATAGTCGAATCCAGGTAAGCGGGTAATATAAAAATTTGTCAGGTAAAATGAAAAAATAAAACAAAGTAACGCGTAATAGAGATTTTCCCTGTCCCGGGTTCTTAATATGTAAATCAATATATGATAGCATGCAACCATGAACATCAGAAAGGATATAAGGGCGTTTATACGGGAGTTAAAGAAATCCTGTGATACGTATTCCTGTTGAACGATGCCTGATTCGTCCAGCATCATGTTACCAGTTATCGATCCTTCATGATTTACGTACAGTTTGATGAGCAGGGTATTTTTACTGTCATTATGCAAAATAGCAGAGGGGACCTGGTAATTCCTTGTTTTATTCCATTCACTGAAAAATCCCGGCGAATACTTGCCGGTCTTTCCTATAAGGGTACCATTCAGGTATGTCTCGTCAGCTACGATAATTCTTCCAATCAAGATGGCGCATAGCTTGTTTTCCAGGCGTGAAGGTAAATCAAAAGAAGTTTTAATCCACAGGAAACCCTCCCTTTCAGGATGAAGCAGGTGGAGTTCATTTAGAGTATCAATATTTTTGAAGTTACTGTTAATACCGTCACGAAATGTATCCCCACGATTTCCAACCGCGTAATGCCATGTTCCGGGGAATTTTGAATCAGATGCGTGTGCATGTACAGTGTGAAAAAAAGTGATGGAAAATGTAATTATAGCAAAAATGAAGAATATCCTGTGTAACCTGTTCATGGTTTTACATATCCCTTTAGGTTGTTATCGATATAAATACTATATTAATATGCTGCTATTAATTAGTCAATAACTTGATGAAGGGTAATACCATAAATATTCTCATATAAAAAATTATATTAAACAGAAAACAAAATATGCCGATATTTGTAATGAGACATAAAATGGAGGAATGTATGAAGAAGAAAGTGAAGAAAAATGATTTCAAGGTGTTACTGGAAAAGTATATCGATATCAAGGGCCTGGATATTATTGTATATCTTTCTGATGGAAATCGAATCGAACTGGATAAAAGCAGAAAAATTGTAAAAAATTCAATTATAGTTACTGACAGTAACAACAAAGAGATCAGGATACCTCTTTCAACAATCCGGTCAGTTGATTTATATGCTGCCTGATGTTATGGTCAGTAAATAGTTATTGACAATATACATTAAAGTAACTAATTTTCTTAATCACCATGTGCGCAACATGTAACTTTCTAACAGATTAGCAATCATACGAAGAGAATTTATTCAATGTATACATGCACGGGTGAAGTTATTACATGCAAAATATTAAATATCACCTCGCCAATACAGTTGCGATAGTATGTTTTTCATATATTACGGCTATTACTGTAAACCAGTTTGTTAAATTTACATATTCACCGGTAGATTCGTTAAATACCAGTAATGGTTTTGCGTCTTCAATGCAGCGAACAGTACACAACTTTGGAGAGTACCAGGATATCCTTGATTCTGGTTTTTTTGAGCTTGCAGATATCCAATCTGGTGATTCTGATACAGTGGTACAGCCTGGTGAACTTCGTGATCTTATACTGATGGGAACAATATCAGGGCCATGGCAGATTGCCCGGGCTTTGATAAAAAATCGCAGCGAGAAAGATCCCAAGATATACAAGCTTGGCAATACCATAGCCGGTTATAAACTGGTACGGATTAATAATGCCAAGGTGTATCTAAAAAAAGGTGACAGCGTAGAAATTCTTGATCTATATGATAAGGGACAAAAAGAAAGTACTGGTACCGCGTCACCAACTATACACAGGGGAGCTGCCTCCAGCAGTCTTGTGAAGAAATCTTTGAGCCGGGCGGAGATTCAGCAGAAAGTACTGAACAATATTGACAACGCGTTAAAAGGAATACGAGCAGGGCCATTCAGGGTTAAAGGTAAAATTGAAGGGTATAAACTGTTTAAGGTGCAACCATACAATATATTATATAAGCTTGGAGCCAGAAGCGGTGATATTGTGAAACGTATAAATGGACACCAGGTTGACAGTACCGAAAAGCTGGTGAAGATGTGGGAAAATCTTAAAAACGACTCTAAAATTACAGTGGATCTGGAACGCGGCGGAAAACTCATAAGATACGACATGTCGATAACAGATTAAAACTATTCCAGGAAAATGTATATGAAACGGCCATATCGCAAACGTATTTTTACATTGTTTATTGCTACAGTATTATGCAGCGCTCTAGTGATAACAGATTCTTATATGCCCTCTTCAGGTTCCGGCAACGGAAAAGTATTGGCCAAATCAAAACAAAAATATTTTACCCTTAATTTCAAGGATGTTGAGATATCTGAATTTCTAAACATCATGAGTCAGCTTATCAATAAGAATATTATAGTAGACGATAAGGTTCGCGGTAAAATAACAATAAGTTCGGCAAAGAAGATACCTGTCTCAAAGGCGTATGAAATTATGAAATCAATTCTCGAGGTTAAGGGTCTTGCCGTAGTGGAAACCGGTAATCTAATTAAGGTTATTCCCATCCAGGAAGCGATAAAGAAGAATGTAGAAGTAATAATCGATGGTGAAAAAAAGCAACTTTCCGGGGCAGAAGATAAAACAATAACCTACCTGCTTGAAATAAAAAACGCAGACGCACAACAGATAACCAATGTACTGCGTTCGCTGAAATCAAAATTTACAGACGTGGTGGTATATCGGGATCTAAACATGATAATCTTTAGCGGTACATCCTCTGAGATTAACGGTTTGCTTAAGATTGCCAATGCTCTTGATAAACAACTTGAAGAAGAAGTAGAAGGACGGAAAGTACCCCGTGGCGATATTCACGTGGTACACCTGGAAAATGCCGGTGCTGAGGACCTGTCCAACGTGCTGTCAAGAATTCCATTTTCCCAGTACGCCAGGATTAATACACAACCACAGGTAAAAGAAACACCCCAATCAAGAAAGGCCCAGCGGGTAACCAAGACACAACCTACCCGTTCACCGGCTGATCAGCAGAAACTTTCAATTATCGCCAACAAGGAAACTAATTCACTGATAATTACGGCAAAACCTGAAGAATTTGCGGCCATAAAAAGAATAATAGATGAACTTGATATTGTGAGGGAACAGGTACTTATTGAAGCACTCATCGTAGAAGTATCTGCTGACAGTGGTTGGGGTTTTGGAATTGACTGGATGCTTGGAGACCAGCAGGGTGATCACCTGTATGGAGGTTCTTCAATTCAGGGTTCACCACCTGATTACTCCACGCCGGATTCACTTGGAAGTAAAACACTTGCCCTGCCCCTTTCAACAGGATTTCAACTGGGATACCTGAGCGACAAGGCTGTACTGGGTTATATGCTGTTAAATGCTTCGGCAAGTGACAATCAGTATAATATTTTATCAACACCACAGATCCTTACCATAGATAACCAGGAAGCCGAGTTAAACGTTGGAGAAGAGATACCCATACCTTCAAATAACCGTATTACCGATACCGGAACACAATTTTTTACATATGAATATAAATCTGTTGGGGTGAAATTGAAACTCACTCCCCATATAACCAGCAGCAACAATATAACACTGGATCTTTACCAGGAGGTTAATTCTGTATTGGGCCAGACTACAATTCTTGATTCAGGTTCTGTTATACCTCCCAAGCTTGGCAAGAGGGATATAAAGACCAAGATTACCGTGGCTGACGGTAAAACCATAGTTGTGGGTGGACTTATAACCAATAACAAGACAGAACAGGAAACAAAGGTACCGATTCTTGGGGATATTCCACTACTTGGCTGGTTTTTTAAACGAAAGACGGTAGAGTACAAGAAAACTAACCTGCTTGTTTTTATTACTCCCCATATAGTAACAAAACAGGAAAGGATGGACGCGCTTACAGAGCAGAAACGTGAAGAACAAAGAAGATTGAAGATGAACAGATAGGCCTATGCTCACTACTGGAAAAACAAAATACCTTGGAAAAATCCTTGTCGACAAAAAGGTAGTTACCCAGGAGGAACTACAGGAAGCCCTGCTGGCGCAGGAGAACACGCAATTGCGCCTTGGTCAGCTGTTGATGAAGAAAGGGCTTGCCACCGAAGAAGAGATACTCCAGGCCCTCTCAGTACAGTATGATATTGAGTATCGTGCGCATATCGATTTTACTGATCCAGAAGAACTTTTCGTTTCAATACCACCCCAGTTCCTGAAAAAGAACAACATAGTTCCATTTCAACTGGAAAACAAGAAAATATTTGTAGCTATAACAGATGTACTGAACATCTACCCTTTCGATGATCTGAAAATAATGTTTCCGGATTACCAGTTTATTCCAGTGATTACCCCCGGTAGTGAAGTACAAAGGGTAATTAACAATTATTTTGACGTATTTAAAGAAGACAGTACTGACAATGTGATAGAAAACCTGGAAGAATCAGAGTTCGAGATACTTTCATCTCCGATTTCAGAAACTGAAGACATACTTGATATGGCAAACGAGGCACCAATTATTCGCCTGGTTAACATGATGATCAAGCAGGCGATAAATGACCGTGCCAGTGACATACATATCGAGCCATACGAAAAAGACATGATCGTAAGGTTTCGCGTAGATGGGATCTTATACAATATGTATTCCCCACCGAAAAAATTCCAGGGTGCTGTAATATCCCGTATAAAGATCATGGCTAACCTTAATATCGCAGAAAACAGGCTGCCGCAGGATGGCAGAATACAGCTGAAAGTTGGCGGTAAGGATATAGATATACGAGTTTCAGTATTCCCTACCTTCTTTGGTGAACGTATTGTATTGAGAATATTGAACAAGTCTGATATGGAATTTGATCTTGATTCACTGGGTTTCTCTAAAAAAGATCTTGTAACATTCAATTCTATTATAAGTAAAACACATGGTATAATTCTTGCTACAGGTCCCACCGGTAGTGGTAAAACAACTACACTGTACAGTGTATTGCAAAGGCTGAATACCACGGATGTAAATATTCTCACGGTTGAAGACCCCATTGAGTATCAGCTTCATGGAATAAGCCAGATGCAGGTTAAACCAAAAATTGATCTTACTTTTGCAAACGGACTTCGTTCAATATTGCGGCAGGACCCTGACATTATTATGGTTGGTGAGATACGGGATCTTGAAACCGCTGAAATCGCGGTTCAGGCGGCATTAACCGGTCACAGGGTATTATCCACCATCCATACAAATGACGCGGCAAGCGGGGTCACTCGTCTCATCGACATGGGAGTTGAGCCTTTTCTTATTGCGTCATCTGTGAATGCTTTTCTTGCCCAGAGACTGGTTCGAAAAATATGTCCTCATTGTGTGGAATCATTTAAACCTGCTGCCAGGATGCTTTCTGAAATAGAAATAAAGCCATCACAGTTAAAAAATGGGAAGCTCTACAGGGGAAAAGGATGTGAGAAATGTCTTAATACCGGATATCTCGGACGTGTTGGCATATATGAACTGTTACCCATTAGTAATGATATTCGTAAGATGATAATGTCCCATGCTGATTCAATTGAGATTAAGGAAAAAGCAGTGGCAAACGGAATGACGACCCTGCAGTATGATGGATTGCAGAAGGCCATACAGGGTGTGACAACAGTTGAAGAAGTTCTGAGAGTTAGTTAATCCATGATTTTTGAATACCAGGCATTAAACCGGAATGGGGATTCCCAGAGCAATTATGTAGATGCTCCGTCTGAACAGGCAGCAAGGGCTAAAATTAAAAGCCAGGGTCTTTATGTTGTTTCCATACGAAAACATGATATCGTGGAAAATGCTGAAACGAAAAGCGGAAATGTATTTACCAGGATTTACTTTGAAATAACAAAATATTTCAGCCTCAAGATGAGTACCCGTGAAATTGGAACTTTTTCACGGCAACTGGCAACACTGTTAAAAGCCGGTATGCCCCTTCTTGTATCAATTGCTGATATAATACAGCAGATTGAAAACCAGACATTTAAAAGAATAATAATTGATGTGCGTGAAAAGCTCGAAGAGGGATCGTCCATGTCACAGGCCCTGGAACGTCATCGGAATGTTTTTTCAGATATGTATATAAACATGGTAAGGGTTGGTGAAAATCTTGGTTCTCTTGATGAGGTTATTGGACGGCTGGCAGACCTTGAAGAGAAAAAAAATGTATTGAGAGGCAAGATACAGGCCGCCTTGTGGTATCCGGGATTTATGATATTTTTTGCAATGGGTGTGATCTTTTTTCTCATGGTAAATATTATTCCTTCTCTCAGCAGAATGTTCACTGAACTTGGAAGAGAGTTGCCATTACCAACCCGTATCGTTATGGGAATAAGCAGTGCCATGTCTTCTTTCTGGTACGTGTTTTTTATACTTATTGTTGTAGCGGTATATTATTTTATAAAATATAAACAGACACCTGAAGGAAGAGAAAAGATTGATGAGCTTAAGATGAAAATACCCGGATTTAAATCAATGTATAAAAAGCTCATCGTTCTCCGTTTTACGCAGAATCTTGGTATATTGTTAAATAACAGGGTTGATATTATTAAGTCTTTTGAAATCGTGCAGAAAATAATCGGTAATGTAATAATTGAAAAAAAAATTGCTGAAGCGGCAGCAAAAATACGTGAAGGATCATCCGTGGCAAACGCTCTTTCCCGGCAGTCTTTTTTACCACAACTTGTTATTGGAATGATTTCAGCGGGTGAAGCAAGTGATAACCTTGATTCAATGCTGATAAATATCGGCAATGTTTATGAAACAGAACTAGATCTCACGATTACCAGTTTGACAAGTCTTATAGAGCCAATAATTATCGTTTTTATGGGCGTGGTAATTGGAATTATCGTTATATCCGTATTGCTTCCCATATTTGAAATGAACTTAATAGTGCAGTAATAATTTTAAAGAGGAGTGAACCATGAAACATCTATTTAGTCTTTTAAAAAACATGTTCAAATATTTTGTGAACAGAAGCGGTGGTTTTAAAGGATTTTCCCTTCTTGAACTTCTTATCGTAATTACAATAATTGCAATATTGTCGGTGGTTGTTGTACCCCGATTTATGGATATACCTCAGAAAGCCCGAGTAGAGGCAGCCAAGCAACAGATATCATCATTTGGTCTTGCCCTTGACAGGTATTACCTTGATAATGGACGGTATCCTACCACTCAGCAGGGACTGGAAGCCCTTATCCAGAAACCATCCACAGACCCCGCACCTAATAATTATAACCCCGGAGGATATCTTAAGAAAAACCAGATACCAAATGATCCATGGGGTAATCCATTTGTGTATCAATCACCAGGAGAACATGGTAATGATTACGAAATACTAAGTTATGGTGCAGATGGAAAAGAAGGTGGAGACGGGGTTGACGCGGATATCAAGAGCTGGGAGTAATGGTTTTTGTTGATGACACGCATTACCATTCCTTTCAGGAATATATATAGAATCAATGATGGTTTCTCACTTCTTGAAATCATCATCGTTCTTACAATTCTATCAATAATGTCAATACTGGTTGTTCCCCGTGTATCACATTATCTAAGCTCTTCGAGAACTAATTTTATTACTGCAACTACTATGATAGCAAAGACATTTGATGATTCTGTATTGAATAATAATCTCAACTTTTTAATAATACACCTGCATGAAAGAAACCTTGATTTTACTGATGATGATACACAGGGTGTTTTGGAAAGAACAAATGGACTGAGTGTAGCGAATCTCGATGAAAACAACAGGTTTGTTGATTCATCAAACAAGCTACTTTCCAGGCAATTATTCAATGATTCATTTATATTGAAAAAAGTGCTCTTTCCAGATGGTGCCTCCATGAACTCAGGTAATGTTATAGTTCCATTTTATCCCCAGGGGTATTCTGATAACATTATTATTCATATACTTGTGAATAACACGGACGAATGGTCGATACGTATCGATAAATTTCAGAAAGAACCTGTCATACAGAGAGGATTTTCTGTGTATGCTGAAAACTTCTAAAAAATCAAAGGGATTTGCCCTGATTGAAATACTAGTTTCGATTACAATACTGTCAATTGCATTGCTGGGTATCATGACAGGGGTTTCATCTGGTGTTGTAGCTATAGCGGCAAATCAGAATCTAACCAGGGCCATGCTGGCCGGCAAAAGTAAACTAAACGAGTTTATACTTGAAGATATGAGAGGTCCGGATATTAAAAAAGAATTAATAAAAGAATACCCGGGACTTTCATATAGCAGAAATATTACACGATATGAACATCAGATGTTTGGCCCTGTTGACGCGAAAAAAGTTGATATAACCGTCTATTGGAAGGACAGGAATAATGAGAAATCGTATACGATTTCATATATATACGCGAAATGATAAATGAAACCGATGTATAATTATATCCAAAGAAAGTGTAATTTTATAAAATCATGCGATGGTTTTTCATTACTCGAAATACTTGTTGCAACAGCTGTGTCATCACTTATTTTGCTGCTTGTATATACTGCCCACAGGTCAATCATGCTGTCCATTAATGATCTGACAGGAATTGCAGATTTTTATGAACATGTCAACCTTGCTGTAAATCGCCTGGATGAAGATATTTCTTCAGCATATTATGATCGTTATAATAAAGATCTTACCTTTGTGGGTGAAAATGATTACAGTGGGAAAAGTAATGGAAGAATTGATTTTGTATGTGTTGACCACAACGAATTATCTGTTCGTGGTAATCTTAACCAGTCAAATCCAGTGAGTGATATAAAAGAAATCGGATATTTTCTCAAAAGGCAGGATTTACCTGATGACAAGGGGAACTACCTTTTCAACCTTGTAAGAAGAGAACAAATTCACTATGATGATGAGCCTCAATCAGGAGGCGAAGAAAGCATACTTCTTGAGAACATAGTTGATGTAAAGTTTGAATTTAGAATAAGAAACAGGTGGACCGATAAATGGGATTCAAGGAAATACAGAAAATTTCCATCCGCTGTTCAGACAAACTTGAAAGTAAAAAATTACCGCGGCAATGATGAAGAATTTGTTTTTATATCGTATATCAACATGGGCAGTTAATACGAGATAGCCAATGAAAATATCAGCAGCACAATGGATTAAACAATTATTAATAAGATTCAGAGAACTTCAGAATATAAGAAAATCGTCAATTCTCAGGAATGGGATATATCACAACTTAATTAGTAATAATGGTTATGTGCTGGTTATAGTCTTAATCGTTATTGCGGTACTAATCTCTGTTTCAAGTGAATTTCTCATTATGGCACAGGTGAACACCCGGTATTTGCAGAAATTCAAGGAGCAACAGCAGGCATATACACTTGCAAAAGCAGGAGTTAATCTTGGAAAATTTATTCTTGATGCTGACAAGAAAGGACTTTCCTCAGGTTTCCTTGGAATGGCACCAACGGATTCAAGTATAGATTCATACAGGGACGTTTGGGCTATTGATTATCCGGAATTACCCTTCGAAAATGGTACACTTAAGTTGAAAATTTCAGATGAAAATTCAAAAATAAATCTTAGTGTACTTGCAAACGAGGTGGTAGATCAAACACCATATTATGTTATTACACAAACTTTCTTTTTGAACATGGGGCTTCCAGTAGATCTCGCTGATACTATTATCGACTGGGTAGATATTGATGATGCGCCATATCCATATGGAGCTGAAACAAATTATTACAACTCACTTCATGCTTCGTATAAATCAAAAAATGCAGCAATGGACAGTATTGACGAAATGCTTATGATTAAAGGTATTACTCCTGCTATATTTTACGGATTTACCAGCGGGATGATGGGAATTGAGGAAAATCTGGTTGATAATAATAAGGGATTGCCGCAGATTTCTACAGGTACGACAATAGATGATGGCATTTCGTTAACGGAAAGGCCTGTTGAAGAAATACCTATTGGTAAAGAAAAAGACAGGGCTTTACATAAATACTTCAGGGTTTATGGTGACAGGCAGGATTATTTAAGTGAAATTAACAAGATCAATATTAATACTGCATCATACAGGGTATTATCTGCGTTGACAGAAAAAATGACTGATGATATTGTTACAGAAATTATTCGCAGACGTCATACGCAACCTTTTAAATCTGTTGAAGAGATAAGTGATCTTATTGAAGATGAAAATGTCCGTAAAAACATACTGACAGTCAAATCTTATATATTCAAAATATCTTCAACTGTACAAGTCGGGAAAACAGCTGTAAAAATAATAACATATTATAATCGAGATAGAAAGAAGCTACTATACTGGAGCGAAGAATAATGACTCACAGTGGAGGAATATATTGTTTGAAAATATAGCTGTTTTTGACATAGGAACTTCATCAGTGAAGATGTTGACAGCTCGAACCGGATTGCGTGATTTCCAGGTAACATCCTATGCCATAGAAGAAATTGACCTGGATGCGGAGAATAAGCATGATGAAATTGACAGGGCACTTGAGACTATACTGAAAGAAAACGAACTTAAAGGATATACCGTTGTTACCGTATTTCCAACTGACAGGTTAATTACCAGAAATATTTCTTTTCCATTTAAAAATTCTGATCAAATAGCCGAAGTTTTACCATTTGAGGCTGAAGACTTGATGCCATTTCCAATAGATGACATGGTTATTGATTTTCAATTGATACCTGCCCTATCAGGAGATGACACAAAAATTCTTTTTGCAGCAGCCAGGAAAGATTCTATAAGAACTTTACTTGAATCATTATCCAGGCATAATCTACATCCGGTTAAGATGAGTATAGAACCAAATTCACTGTTTGAGTGTTACAAGTATTTCAGTACAATACAAGATGAATCAATTATACAGCTGGATATTGGACATTCAAAATCACTACTGACTATTGCAGAATCTGATTCACTTTTGTTTTGTAGAAATATCTCTTATGGCATGAGAGATGTTTATAAGGATATTGCTGATCATCTGAAACTTGAATTAATTGAAATTAAACAATTATTCGAACATAACCCAATAGACCTTACTTCATATGAAAATAATATACACAGGGATGTTCATGATACATTTGGTATATCAAAATCAAAGTTTAAGAAAATTTACAATATGATAAATGATCATATTTCATATCTCGTAGAACAGGTTTTACTATCAGTGAAGGCTTTCACGGCTGATTATGGGGATAGAAACTTTAGCCGTATTTTTATTTCAGGCGGTGGTTCACGAATTACAGGTATTGGAACAATCCTGTCTAACGAGATGGATTTACCTGTAGTAGCGCAACCATTTATGAAGGAGATAAATGAATCTGTTGTTCAAACACAGTTTCCGGTAGCATTTGGTACCTTGATAGATTACCTTAATACAAAAAAGAAAACGGTAAATCTTCTAAAGAATGAATTCGAGATATCAACTGCCGGATTGTTTCGAAAAATGTATTATCTTGCTGCGTCATTTATTATTCTAACCCTTATTGTAATTATGATAAATATAATTTCTTCCCTTGTTTTGCGATCGCAATCGGAAGAATACTATAACCAGTTGTTAACAAAACGATTTCGTAGATATTTTCATGTGCAAAAAGAAATACGTGATCCTGTTAAAGAAGCAACTCGGTTATATAAAGATATGAAGAAAGAAGTTGATAATCTTGAATCATTTCTGAAGACAGATGTAAAAGTGCTTGAAACTCTGAAAACCATTTTGCAGTATTTTCCTTCTGAATCATCATTTGAATTGAACAACATGGTTATTAATGAAAATATTATTCGTATCGACGGGGTAATCGGTTCCGGATTGAAGATTGATCAATTTAAAAATAAACTAAATGAATCTAATCTTTTTGAATCGGTTGTTTTAAATACTAACATAAAAAAAGGAAACAATGTTCGATTCGCAATGACTATTAAGATGAAAACTAATGTTACCGGTGCAGAGGATAATGAGGCACAAGAATGATCAAGGTTTCTGAAAGAGAGAAAAAACTTCTCCAGGTTCTAATAATTGTATTTTCCGTTGTGATACTATATTATTTGATCGTTACACCTCTGGTAAACTTCTTCAGTGAAACCGAAGAATCACTGGAATCAAATAAAGAAAAATTAATTCAACTTGATAAGATATACAAAAACTATCGGGAATTAGAGCAAACATATAAAAAGTATTCATCATTACTGAAATCTGGAAATGATAATATTACTTCTCTAATTGAACAATGGTCAAAAAGTACAAATGTAGCACGGCATATAGCATATACAAGACGCAGGCAATCAGTAATTCAAAATAAGTACATAAGAATTACTAATGATATTAAACTTGAAGGAGTGCCTATACAGTCATGTTTGCAATTCATTTATGAAATTGAAAATTCCAATAAGCTTTTGAAAATCAATTACCTGCGTATCAACAAGGCCTTAAAAGGCAGTAATACGTATGATGTAAATATGAAGATAGACAGTTATACAATGAAATGATGAATTCAATTAAAAATATCAGTATAGTAGATCTTAAACAAAAAATAATCACGCTTTTTCGGGAATTAAAGCATAACATTAAAGATATTCTTAAACTCCCTTACGCCATACACTACATTGTCTTTTCGGCAATTTTGACAATACTGTTTATCATGGCAACCTTCCCTTATGAAGTATTCATTCGGAAGCAGATTGAGCAGGTAGAAAAGCAGGCAACCCGTTCATTATTCGTTGCTGATATTGATTTTAATTTGCTTTCAACATCATCATTCAAAAATATTTCGGCAATATTTAAAGATGGATCTTCGTTGAATATTAAATCATTGTTTTTTGATATGCACTATAATCCTTATACTTTGCTTATTAAACGAAATATTAATGGTGAACTGCAATTTGAAAATTTTGAATTTAAAAATTCTGATATATCAATAACATCCAGAGGACGATTTTTATTTAATATAATAAAAGCAAAAGATAATGATATACCTGAGAAGGGAATACTTTCATTATCATTACGTGATACAAATATTAAAGGTATTATGATAAAAGGTTTTGAAATACCACCTGTAACATTAAAACAGGTGAAATGTGAATCTGAATTTATATCTAAAAATACCATGAAAATAAAGTACATAATTTTTACTGGTCCTGATCTGAAAGGTAATGCCAGTGGTGTAATTGTTCTTGGTAATACAATACGAAATTCAAATATTGATTTAACTATAAATATTGATGCTCAATCAAACCTGCTTAATCAATACAGAGTTTTGCTTGATGATATGATAAAACCTGGTCAAAATCAATTAACGTTTACCATAAATGGCCCGCTGGTTAATCCCAGAATTGATATAAAAAATTTACAAAATTAATTTTAATGAAAATTGATATAGCCCCACATACTGGATTCTGTATGGGAGTACGCAAGGCCGTGCTGCGAATTGTAGATGAGATCAATTCATCTGAAGATGAAATCCTGGTCTATGGTCCATTAATTCACAATCCACAAACAATCAGGATACTTGACAAAAGAGGCGTTAAGACAATATATAATCTTGATACCATTAAGAATAAAACTGTAGCTATCAGAACTCATGGAATACCACTAGAAAGTCTTCGGAAAATCAAAAAACAGGCGGGCCGATATATTAATCTTACATGCCCCAGGGTCGCAAGAGTTCAGGGTATAGTAAAAAAATATTCGGATAACGGGTATTATACAATTATAATAGGTGATCCCGATCATGCTGAAGTTGAAAGTATTAAAAGTTATGCATCTTCGGGTGTCACTGTAATTCCTTCTCCCGATAATATCGATTTCATTCAAAAAGCAGATAAATATATTGTAGTTGCTCAAACAACCCTTAATAAAGCGGTTTACAGTGAAATAACAGCATTAATTGATAAATCTTATAATAACGTAATATTTTGTAACACAATATGTGATTCCACTCACAGCAGACAGGATGATGTTACAAGTGCTATAAATAATGGTATAGACGCATTAGTTGTTGTTGGTGGAAAAAATTCAGCAAACACCAATCGCCTGGCATCAATTGGAAGGGACAATAATATTAAGACGTTTCATGTTGAAACAGAAGAAGAACTTGTAGAAGATGATTTTCGTGATGTAGCACACGTTCTTGTTACTGCAGGTGCATCAACACCTGGCTGGGTCATTAATAATGTTCTTGAAAAATTATTTGATATAAATTATAAAAACAAACGAATGATTATAAATATTGCAAAATCATTTTTTGAATTTACCATACGCACTAATATAATATCTTCAATTGCTTCAGCGTTTATGACAATGTTATTTGAATGGGCATTGGGGGTTTGGTCAGGATTTAAACTTCCAGCAATTTCAGCGATGTATGTTTTCTCTATGTATTCGGTTAATAATTATTTTGCAAAAAGCTCTTTGAAAGAAAGTAATCCATTTAAATATAAACTACATAAAAAGAACAGTGTATTGATAATCATTATTACACTGTTGTTCTTGTTAATATCACAATACTTGATATTTACTTTTTCATTAAAATTAATTGTAGTATATTATATATTGTTAGTAACTGGAATACTGTATACTACACCAATGGTGCGAAAATTTGTTCAGAATTTACCACGTAATGTACAAATTATTTACAAAATGAAGTCAATGATTGCCACATCTGGATGGATATTGATATGCAGCTTACCCATTTGGATGATCCCGGTGGATATATTTACAAGTAAAATTATAATAATCCTGACTGTATTTACATTCGCAGCCTACATGATTATTACACGGAATCTTTTACATGATATTATTGGATATCATGGAGACCTCATAATTGGAAGTAATACTCTACCCCTTTCAATAGGTATGAATGGCAGCAGGGCCTTCCATGTGATAATATCAATAACATCTGCACTGTTAACAATACTGTATAGTATTATTTCACATGAAATGCTTATTTTATTGTTTCTTGTTAATATTCTATATTATAATTTAATATTTAACAAGGTTAGTAGATTGAAATATTTTGTTACACTGGAATATGAAATACTGGTAGATGCAAATTTTTTATTATTTATAATTATTACAGGGATACTTATGTTTTAGATAATTAATCGGTGTAAACTATAAACCGTTGTTCGTCAAACGCCTTGTCATTTTCGGTAAGTATGATTTTGTACTCACCATCCTGAAAATCTTCAATTGTGCCATAAATTATATTTTCACTGGGAGTGACCTCATCATGCCATGAAAGTACGTCGATCCATACAATTTCTTTTTTTAATATAATAACACCAATTTTATGTTTTCCACTAAATTTATCAAATACATATACCCAATTTACTTTTTCATCAGATTTAATTTCATGGTTGGCATCCATCTTCCTGTAATGATCATCAAGCTGACTTTTATAGGCAAATTTACCCTCTAATTGCCCACATGCAGCCAAAAACATCATTGAAATAGTAATAATATATACCAGGTAAGGTTTATAGTATTTCATCATTCTACCTTGTATTGATCTTTATCCAATTCGATTATTTTATCATTATCATTTTCTTTATCTTTGTGGATATTTGTTTTCTTATTATATTCACGCTTTGCTTTATTGAAATTATTTTTAACTCCAAGTATTGTTTTTACAACATTATATATGAAGTACAATATGAAAAAGAAAATAAATATTTTGATCAAGTTTACGAACATTACTTACTCCTGTATTATTGTAACCATTTCTTTTACTGCATAAGGTAATCCTGAATATATTGATTGAGAAATAATTGAATGCCCGATATTTAATTCCTCAAGACCTTCCATGTCCAAAATAGAAGTTATATTGTTATAATTGAGACCATGACCTGCGTTGATGCGAATTCCTTTTTTTAATCCGTGAGATGCTGCTGCATATAACCTGCTTTTTTCTATTTGGATATCACTTTCCTGGATAGCATTACAATATGTACCAGTATGAAGCTCAATAAAATCAGAACCTGTATCAAAAGATAAATCAATTATATCAATTTCAGGTTCAATAAAAAGGGATACTTCAACTTCAAGTTGATGAAAGATATCTACTACTTCACGTATTTTTTTAAAGTTTTGTTTAACATTAAGTCCGCCCTCGGTTGTTAGTTCCTCCCTTTTCTCTGGTACTAATGTTATCTGGTCAGGTATAACCTGCGTTGCTATTGAAATTATATCATCAGAGAGTGCCATTTCAAGATTAAATTTTCCATTCACAACATCACGTAATGCATAGACATCAAAATCCTGAATATGTCTTCTATCTTCGCGTAGATGTACTGTAATACCATCAGCACCGTTTTCTTCGCAAAGCATGGCTCCTTTTACCGGATCAGGGAATGTCCCTCCCCTTGCCTGTCTTAATGTGGCTATATGATCAACATTTACACAAAGCTTTACATTGCTCATTAAATCCCTCCGCGGAATTCCTCTTGCTAATCGTTTGATTTTACTTTTAATAATTCGATGTTTATTGATTCAGGTTTAATTTCGATTATTGATATTTTATCATCTGATGAATAATTTATTTTCACATGTCTGGTGGATAGAGATACCTTACCCTGATTATTTAACAAGGAAGTGTCAATAGAGTTAAAATCAATATATGCTCGAAAATCCTTCGCGTCTGGCTGTGTGGTTTCAGATGATTTCGTGGTATATACTTTGATTGTTGATGGAGAAACTTTAATATTTTCAAAACCAGAAGTGTTTATTAACTTCAAAGGTACTTTTACAAGATGTAAATTTGAAACATTAAATACTGGGATTTTAACTTGCAAAGAATCTGGTTCAACTTTAATATTTTTAAAATCGCTGATATCGGCAGATACAGTTGTATTAATATTCTTTTTAGCTGAAGTAATACCTACAGGTTCAGTTGTAATAACGTTTATAGATGCAATTATTGATTCGGGGCCACTAACTGTAACATAAGGTGGTAGTATAGTTGGTTGCCCCAATATGAATGTATCAGGATCTTTATTTGATATATTAACTTTTACTGGTAATTTTTTTGATATTTTATTTTCAATTGTCAGTGTTACAAATTTTTTATTTGTTGAGATTTCAATATTATCGGGTAATTCACCTCTTGACAACAATACGGGGTACTGAGTGGTCTTGTTAACCTTGGGATTTTGAAGATTAACAAATACCTTGATGTTCTTGGTATTGATGTTTCGTAAAAGATCTTTTTTCCCTTTAAATGTTATAGTTACAAGTGGAGGTTCCTTTTCAATTACAATTAACGATTCAGGAATATTTTTATACTCTACAGGTAACTTAAAAGTTACTTCCCCAACTTGTGTGTTAACAATGTGAGCCCACAATATAACAGCCAGGAGCAGACTTATTAATTTTGGTATAAGATCATGTGTATTGATAATACTTTTTATTTCTTCGAAAAATCTATTCATTTGATAGAGTATTTCTCCTCATATGCAGTCTTAGGATTCATGAAATATATTATCATATTTTTTATGTCAGAAACTTTTATTTTTGAATAGAGTTTTCCATTTACCATGATTGATATATTACCATTTTCTTCAGAGGTTACAAGTACCAGCGCATCAGTCTCTTCAGCAATGCCAAGTGCTGCCCTGTGACGGGCACCATGATGTTTTTTTAATTGCTTGGAATCACTTAATGGCAAATAACACGCTGCTGAAGAAATCCTTCCTTCCTGTATTATTATTGAGCCATCATGCAACGGAGTGTTTGGATAGAAAATCGTACGAATAATCTCTTCAGAGATACTAGAATTGATGATAACCCCTGATTCAACATAACTTCGCAGTCCTGTGTTTCGTTCAATTACAATAAGGGATCCGATTTTCTCTTCTGACATGGCAATTAAGGAGTTTACTAACTCATCCAACTGAAATGCTTCGCTTGTAATGGCGTTTGATATCCAGTTTCTTTGTCCAAATTGTGTAATCAATCTTCTTAGTTCTGGTTGAAAGAGTATAATAACAGTGATCACTACATAAGAGGTCAGATTGGTAATAAGCCAGTTAAGTGTATCAAGCCTGAATAGTTGTGACAATATAGCTACGATAAAGATTATTATAACGCCTTTTAATAATTGGATGGCACGGGTATTTGAAAGGAAGTTGTATACCCAGTAGAATATAAAGGCTACTATAAGTATATCTAAAACGTTTCTGAAATAACTCCAGAAAGCAACAATATACTCTATTATACTTTCAGTCATTTCAACCATCTGAATGGACTACCTTTTGAAACATTTTTACAGCCTGAATAGCAAGGTAATGTTCATGCACATCATGTACTCTTATTATATCAGCTCCATTATATAACGCAATTGAATTCAATGCCAGTGTAGCTGGTAAACTATCCTCGTTCCCAGGATACAGTTTTGATATTAATGATTTTCTCGACAGACCAACAAGAACCGGGTAACCAAGATTTCTAAACACAGGAATATTATGTAGTAGAGCGTAATTATCCTCAAGGCTTTTGCCAAAACCAATACCAGGATCAATAATTATTTTATCCTTATCAATACCGGTTTTTTTTGCAAGGTTGGCTTTGTTCTCCAGAAAATCATAGATATCATGTATTATCGAATCATAATTGGTTTCGTTTTGCATACTATCAGGCGTACCATTCATATGCATAAGCACAAACCAGGCATTGTGCCTTGCAATTACCTGGGGCATTGCCGCATCTAGTGAGAAAGCGCTAATATCGTTGATCATTGATGCCCCTATATTCAGCACCTCGTCAGCTAATTGGGCTTTATACGTATCCACGGATATGAAAGTATCGAATTCTAAAACAGCTTTTTCTACTACCGGGCATACCCTGTCCATTTCTTCCTGCAGACTAACGGGTTTTGCACCGGGTCGAGAAGACTCACCGCCTATATCAATTATATCGGCACCAAGTTTCACAAGGTTTCTGATTTGACGCAATGCGCTGTCTGTATCATTGTAATTGCCGCCGTCATAAAAAGAATCAGGTGTGATATTGACTATTCCCATTATAAGGGGGTATTGCCCCAATGCTGTTTTGTGTTTTGTTCTCATAAAGCAATTTTTACTGAAACAATATTATTATATCCATAATCAATCTTATCATAGGCAAATGCGTATGCTATTTCGGTTCCCCATATGGAAAAAGAAACACCGCTGGTGAAAAATGAATCGTTTAGTCCAAGGTATATAGCCATCAATTCTGAAAGATCATATTGCATTCCCACGTTTATTTCGTATTGTTCCTGTTCAATTTTTTTCACACCACTGAATGCAATTATAAAGTCAGATCCACGGGTTGTAATAGCTGCACTAAGTTTCATGGACATATTACCCAGATCATATTCTTTATCAACATCGGGGTATTCATCCATGGGGTATAAACCTGTACCTATGTCTTGAAGGACAAAACCAACTTTAAAAAAAGGTATAATTTCTGTTTGCACCCCCAGGTCGGCTCCAGCTCCAGAGTAGGAATATTCACCGATTTTTTCATACAAACCCTTGATGGAAAGGCCTACAGCAGTATTTCCAACATATTTACCGTATGAAAGATAACCAACATTACCGCTGTAGGATGTTGTTCCGGTCTTGTTTTTATCAACATCATATGTATCAATATCATCTGAACGAATGCTGTATAATCCTGCACCGAATACCCCACCCCACAAGCTAAAGCCGACCCCAGCGAACCCCGCTTCCCTTTCAATGGCAAGCATGGCTCCGGATGCAACAATCTGCGCCACACCATTCTTGTCTTCGCCTTCTGAAAAAGTTACAAGGTCTTCTTCTTTTATATCATCAACATCACCTTTCTTTGCTTTCGCCTTGATCTCATCAATGGAAAGAGATTCTCTTCCCCTGAGGTCACAAAGGCCGGCTGGATTCCAGTAAATAGCGAAGGCATCATCAACGATCACCTCGGCAGCTTTACCCAGGGCAACATATCGGGCGCCTACCCATCCTGTTCGGGTATAACTTGCTCTGCTGCCAGCGTCTTCTCCAGCCAGTAGTATATTGAAAACAGAAAAAATAAAAATAAGTATGTATATATACTTCTTCATTATTTATATTCCGTGTATTAATGCTATTACTGTACTATTATACGTATCATTTTTTTACCGTAATTGCCGTTATCACCTTCAATTTCAACTTTTATTATGTACAATCCTGGTTTAACCACTCTTCCTGAGCCATTTCGACCATTCCAAGTTGCATTTCCAGTTGATTTAATTGTTCGCACTAAATCGCCATTTATATCGTACACTGAGCATACAATAGGGTCAGTAGAAAGATTCTGTATTGTGAGTTCTGAATGCACCGAAGGTTTGAATGGCACAGGATAAGCGAATACCTGTTTCATGTCGTAACAATATACCTGTGATATATTACACGTGCTTATTATCGTTGAAAATATTAAAAGGATAACTATTCTTTTCATATATTTTGCTTTCCGAATAGGATATTGTTAATTATTTGAAAAGTGAAACAAAAATAAATGCTATTCTACCATTTTTTTTAAAAAAACAGATAAAAAAAAACCGGTCAACAAATATTTACAATCTGTCATGAATAAAACAAGAAAATGATGTCTTTTTGATCATATGAAGTAATTATGAGCGTCGTTCACAATAGTATCTATAGATTCGAGGATTTGCTGTATGCATAAATTATTAGTATTTGAATCTGGATTTATGGTACAGTAGCATAAAAATTCAATGTTACCTTTTGGCCCTTTGATTGGTGAGAAAGTCAGATTGTGCACAGCGACTCCTGTTTCAAAGAGTGCATGTATTACCCTTCGTAAAATAGCAATATGACTGGTTTTATTACGGACAACACCTTTTTTATGCTGACCATATTCTGCTTCGAATTGTGGTTTAATTAAAAATACAGAATCTACATTGGGGAATATAGTAACAAGATGAGCAACAACCTTAACAATTGAGATGAATGAGAGATCAGCTGTAATGAAGTTAATTCCATTTTGAAAAATGTCTTTTGTAAGATTTCTCGCGTTAGTTCGTTCCATAACCACGACTCTTGTATCCTGTCGTAAGCGATAATCAAGTTGACCATAACCAACATCTACAGCATATACCTTATCAGCACCGTTTTTCAAAAGGCAGTCAGTGAAACCGCCTGTAGAGGAACCAAGATCAAGTATTGTTTTACCTTTTACATCGATATTAAAAGCAGTAAGAGCTTTCTCAAGTTTTTCACCACCACGGCTTACAAATATTCCACCCGGTCGTTGTACAATAATATTTTCCGTACCAGTAACTCTTCGAGAAGGTACCCGTATCGTCTCCCCGTCTACTTTTACCCAACCGGCGATAATCTCTTTTTTTGCTTTTTCCCGTGAGTCGGAAACGTTATGCTCTACGAGGTATACGTCGAGGCGTATTTTTTTGTTCATTAAAAGATCTTTGTTGTATATTTTTAATTATTCTTTCTGTAAGTGATTTTGAGTCAAGTTGGTTAAGAGCAAATAATTGATCAGCTTTCCCATGAGGAATGAATTGATCTGGAAAACCACCATTAAACAGTAATTTTCGTAGATTTCTGCTTTCAATTTGTGTATTTAAGTATTCTCCTATACCACCACCTGTGTATGCGTTTTCAAGGGTAATATAATATTTATGAGTATCAATTATTTGATTGATTGCAATCGAATCAAGTGGTTTTAAAGATAAGAGGGATACAACTGTTGATGTAATATTCTCTTTACGTAATAGATTATTAACATCAATTGCTACTTGTGCCATGTCACCAACAGCGAAAATGGCAATATCATCACCTGTGATTAAAGTATCAATAGATGGATAAGTAAATTTATTGAATTGATTAAAAAGGATTTCGCTCGAAACCGCTTCTCCCCTGGGATAGCGGATCGCAATTGGACCTTTGTCATATGATGCTGCGAAATACAACATATCACGGAGTTCTATACCGTTAGTTGGAGCAAGAAAAACAAAATTTGGTATGGTTCGTATCAGGCTTATGTCGAGAAGACCATGATGTGTTTCTCCATCATCGCCAACAATACCAGCCCTGTCTATAAGCACTTTTACAGGCAAATTCATTATACCAACATCATGAACAAGCTGATCATATGCACGCTGTAAAAATGTCGAATAAATTGAGACAAATGGTTTGAACCCATTTTTTGCAATTGATGCTGCCAAAGTTATCGCGTGTTGCTCACATATACCTACGTCAAAAAAACGTTCAGGAGCTATTTTTTCAAATTCATGAAGGCCGGTACCCAACTTCATTGCGGCTGTAATACCAATAATTTTTTTATCTTTCCTGGCAATCGTGGCGAGGGTCTTACCTGCTATGCTTGAGAAGTTAAGATTTTTATTTTTTGATAACTGCTTACCTGTTTTAATATTAAATGGCCCTGTACCATGAAACAGGGCTGGTTTTTTTTCTGCCGGTTCGTATCCTTTACCCTTTTTAGTATACACATGTATTATCTTGGGACCGACATTAATCTGGCTGATACGCTGCATCATTTCAACAAGCATATGTATATTATGTCCGTCAACCGGGCCGAAATACCTGATACCCAGATCTTCGAAAAAACTTCCAGGCAAAAATATTCCTTTTATTCGGGCCTCAATTTTATCAAAAAGATTGAAAATCTTTATACCATAACGTGGAATTTTTAGTATAAAATCATATGATTTCTTGCGTAGCTTGTTGTACATGCTTCCTGTTATAATTCTGAGAAGATACTCAGAGAGAGCACCAACATTTTTATCAATGGAATGTTCATTATCATTAAGTATAATTATAACATCTTTTTTAAGATGTCCAATCTGGTTTAATGCTTCAAAGGCCATACCTGCAGTCAGTGACCCGTCTCCGATAACTGCAATGACCTTGTTATTATTTTTATACAGGTCCCTGGTAATTGATTCACCAAGTGCAAGTGAAAGTGAAGTACTGCTGTGTCCTGTGTTATAACAGTCATGGGGTGATTCAGATATTTTTGGAAAACCACTGATACCTCCAAAAGTACGCAATGTTTTAAAAGTATCTTTTCTTCCGGTGAGAAGCTTGTGCGCGTAGCTTTGATGTCCTACATCCCAGATTATTTTATCAATGGGAGAGTTGAATATATAATGTAATGACAGGGTCAGTTCAACTGTGCCAAGCGAAGAGGACAGGTGTCCACCATTTTTTGATACAACATCAATTATTTCTTTTCTGATGTCAGAAGCAAGAATGTCAAGTTGATCAAGTTTAAGTGTTTTCAGGTCTTTGACATCATGTATGTCTTCAAGAAGTGACACAAATATATTCCAATATTATTAAAATTTACACGAATAAATATTTTTTATGTTATAGCTGTTTTGTCAAGGATATCTTAATTCATTTTACCACAAGACGTTCGATCCCTAAAGTTTTTCCTTCCGGTGAAAAGGTTAAAATTACTCCATTGATTCTATTATCTCCTGTTGCAACTTCAAAACGTATTCTTGTCTGATTTAGAAAATTTTCTATGGATTTTTCCTTGTTCATGCCAATTACAGAGTTAAATGAACCTGTCATGCCAATATCTGAAATATACGCGGTACCACCGGGTAAAATTTCGTTATCAGCAGTTTGAACATGTGTATGAGTACCGCACACCGCAGAAGCTCTTCCATCAAGATACCAACCGAAGGCTTTTTTTTCTGAGGTGGCTTCAGCGTGAAAATCAACGATTATGATATGTTTCTCATCACCAATATTGCTGTAAAGTTGATCAAATTTCCTAAATGGACAATCAATTGGTTGCATCTCAACTCTTCCCTGAAGGTTCATTACGGATATTTTTGGTGACGTATTGCTAAGGGTATATATACCAGATCCAGGTGCACTATCTGGATAGTTTGCTGGTCGAAGGAGTCGTGGTTCGTTTATAAGCATCTCGGTTATTGATTTATTATTCCAAACGTGATTTCCAGTTGTAATGATATCAACTCCACAATCGAATAGCTCCGATGCGATATCCGGGGTAATAGAAAGACCACCAGCGGAATTTTCACCATTGGCAATTATTGTATTGATTTTATAGGATTGGGAAATATCAGCAAGTTTATTCTTAATTATTTTTCTACCGGGTTTGCCAACGATATCACCAATCATGAGTATCTTGATTTCGTTATTATTTATCATATTGCACTTATTATAATATTAATTCATTGAAATGAGTAGTAAAAAAAGAAACAGGATGACAACCATTTAAGGCTGTCATCCCTGTTCTTTATTATTCTTTTCCGAAATCTAAAACTATACAATATTATTGAGATTTTAAGAAATTATTTAGCGTAATCAACTATTCTTGTTTCACGAATGACAGTTACCCTTACTATGCCAGGATATTTAAGTTCTGATTCAATTTTTTCAGCAATCTCCCTTGCAAGAATCTGGGCTTTTTCATCGTTTACAAGCTCATTGGAAACCATAACCCTGATTTCTCGGCCGGCCTGTATAGCATAACATTTATCAACACCCTTGAATGTAGATGCTATGTTTTCCAGATTTTCAAGCCTTTTGAGGTAGGTGTCAAGAGATTCACGTCTTGCACCAGGCCTGGAGGCGGAAATAGCATCAGCCACCTGAACGAGTATTGCTTCGAAGGTCTGTGGTTCCCTGTCATTATGATGAGATGCGATTATATTGATAACTTTATCATCTTCACCAAACTTTTTCGCCATTTCAGCACCAACTATGGCATGAGCACCTTCACCCTCAACGATGCTTCCCTTTCCAATATCATGAAGCAGTCCAGCGCGTTTGGCAAGCTGAACATTAAGCTTTAGTTCTCCTGCCATTATCCCGGCTATATTTGCAACTTCTTTACTATGTGAAAGCACACTTTGTCCATAACTGCTTCTGTACTTCAACTTGCCAATTTGATACAGCGCATCTTTGCTGATTCCGGGTATTCCAAGTTCAAATGCTCCTCTTTCACCTTCATCAAGCATGCTCTCTTCCAGTTCCTCTGTAACCTTTTCTACAACTTCTTCAATTCTTGCGGGATGAATTCTTCCGTTTTGTATCAGTCTTTCAAGGGATAACCTTGCTACTTCACGGCGAACCGGATCAAAACCGGATATAACAACAACCTCCGGGGTATCATCTATAATCATATCAACACCGGTAAGATTTTCGAGAGTTCGAATATTCCGCCCTTCTCTTCCTATAATCCTGCCTTTCATGTCGTCTGAAGGTAGAGATACTGTAGTGATGGTACTTTCGGATGTGTATTCCGAGGCACTTCGCTGAATAGCGGTGAGTACAATCTCTTTTGCTTTCTTGTCTGCTGTCCTTCTTGCTTCTTCGTCGATCTTGTTGATCAGCTTAATTGATTCAAAACGTACTTCATTTTCCAGATTTTTTAAAAGAAGTTGTTTTGCTTCATCACTGGTAAGTCCCGAAATTCTTTCAAGTTCCTTGCGATGATTTTCAAATTCTCTTCTTAATTCTTCTTCTTTTTCCTGATTTTCGCGCTCTCTTAACTGAAGAACTTTCTCCTGCTTTTCGAGTTCCTGAGTTCTATTGTCCAGGTTTTCTTCTTTTTGCAGAATACGTCTTTCAATATTCTGCAACTCAACTCTTCGTTCTCTCATCTCTTTCTCAAAAATATTCTTTTCTTTGAGAAGTTGATCTTTTGTCTCGATGAGGAGTTCTTTACGCTTGGATTCGGCATCCTTTATCGCATCCTGAACAATCCTGTGCGATTGTGATTCTGCAGAATTAAGCTTTATTTTGCCAAGATACGCCCGTATTGCGTATCCTGCTATACCTGTTACCGGGAGAGCTGCAATCAGGAGGATTGTCCCGACATTCATATGTATCCTCCTATCATAGTCATATTGTTTCACTCTACATTAACTAAATATGCAGATATTATCATCTGAATACTTACAGATAATAGTATCTTACAAACCGGAAGGGATCAGGAGGAAAACTTATCCTGCAGCTTTTTATTGACAAATTGAGGAACAAGTGGGTTAACATTGCCACCGTAACTGGCTACTTCCTTTACCATGTTTGAAGAAACAAATGAATATTCACTCTTAGCCATTAAGAACGTTGTTTCAACACCTGGAGCAAGTTGCCTGTTCATGAGTGCTATTGCGTACTCATATTCAAAGTCAACGATGGCTCGCAATCCACGAATAATGATATCTATTTTTTTCTCCTTGCAAAAATCAGCAAGAAGACCTTCAAATGATACGATTTCAAGAGACGCGCATCCTTCACCATCGCAACATTTTGATAACATCTCAATCCTCTCCTCAACTGAGAAAAGAGGTTTTTTGTCACTATTTCGGGCAACTGCAACATAAAGCTTGTCGCATATTCGTTTTGCCCTTTCTATGATATCAAGGTGACCATTGGTTAAAGGATCAAATGATCCCGGGTATATTCCAATTCGCATAAAAAGCCAGCCTATCCTCTCCGATTACACAAAATAGACCGATATGAATATTTTGTCAAGAAATATATACTATTCAGGTTCTGACAATAACTATTGATACCTGACGGGTATTGAACCCCTTCTATTATTAGTAGGACGTGCGGTTTTTTTTCTAAAATAAGTTACGGCACTTACAAACCTTTCTTTCCAATAAGAATTGTTAATACTGGCATATGATACTCTTTTTCCCGAGCTTGGAGCATGGATGAATCGGTTACCACCCATATATATGGCTACATGAGAAATCTTGTTACCGGATGTGTTAAAAAAAACCAGGTCACCAGGTTTTGCGTGTCTTAGTGATATTCCCCTTCCCCTTCTGAATTGATTTATTGTAGATCGTGGTAGCGTGTATCCGTTTTTATTATACACGTATTGTACATACCCGGAACAGTCAAAACCTGATGGACTGGTTCCGCCATTCTTGTACTGAACTCCTATGTATCTTTCAGCTGTTTTTATTATATTCTTTCGTGAATTTCCAAGATTGGTGAATTGATTATACCTGATTGTACCAGGTGGCACGCAACCGGTAATGATAATGGTAATTATTATAGTCAATAATCCAGATATTTTTTTACAATTTATAATATTCATGTTTTGATTATCGGTAATATAGTATATTTTTTAAAATATACTGACAGGTTTATTTTCTTGACACTTGTGAAAAGAGTACTATCTTTATTAAATACAATGAGAATTCATTATAACCTCGAAATTCAATTGAGTTTCCAAACTAATATTTAAGAAAATCATACAAGGGAGCAATAATGAGTAAAAATACATCTATGTCAGTTGAAAATGACCAGATTAAATTTCTCGAATACGACCCATCCCTGCACTATAAAGTGAAAGATATTTCACTTGCCAGGGACGGTAGAGTCGAGATGAAACTTTCAGAAAATGAAATGCCTGGTCTTATGGCTGTTCGTGAAAAATACGGTAAAGAAAAGCCATTAAAGGGATTAAAAATAACGGGTAGTCTACATATGACTATTCAGACTGCAATGCTTATCGAAACACTGATTGAACTGGGTGCCGACGTACGTTGGGCTTCCTGTAATATTTTTTCCACACAGGATCATGCAGCAGCAGCAATAGCAGAAGCCGGTGAAGCTGCAGTATTTGCATGGAAAGGAGAGACACTTCGTGAATACTGGTGGTGTACTGAACAGGCATTGATCTGGCCAGACGGTACAGGCCCGGATTTGATTGTTGATGATGGTGGTGATGCCACAATGTATGTACACCTTGGAGTTGATGTAGAGAAAGATCCATCAATACTTGATAAAGAATATGATAATCCTGATATGGCATGTTTAATAGAAAGACTGGCAGTATCATATAAAAATGAACCAGGTAAATGGTCAGCTATAGCTAAAAAGATTCGTGGTGTATCCGAAGAAACAACTACGGGGGTCCACAGGTTATACCAGCTTGCGAAAAATGGTGAATTATTGTTTCCTGCTATAAATGTTAATGATTCTGTTACTAAGTCAAAATTTGACAATCTTTATGGCTGTCGTGAATCACTTGCTGATGGAATCAAACGTGGAACTGATATTATGATTTCCGGTAAAGTAGTAGTTGTCTGTGGTTATGGTGATGTGGGCAAGGGCTGTGCTCAGTCAATGAAAGGTTTTGGTGCTCGTGTAATAATAACAGAAATTGATCCCATCTGTGCTCTTCAGGCGAGTATGGAAGGGTACGAGGTTAAAACTCTTAATGAAGTTATAACACAGGGTGATATTTTTGTTACTGCCACCGGATGCTGTGATGTAATTACCGGCGAACACATGGAAAAAATGAAAAACGAAGCTATCATGTGTAATATAGGTCATTTCGATAGTGAGATACAGATGAGCTATCTTGAAAATTCTCCCGACTGCAAAAAAACAACTATAAAGCCACAGGTTGATGTATGGACATTGAAATCGGGAAATTCAATCATTGTACTTTCAGAAGGTCGACTTGTTAATCTTGGCAATGCTACAGGTCATCCAAGTTTTGTTATGAGTAATAGTTTTACTAATCAGACCCTGGCGCAAATTAAACTTGCCAGTGAAACACTTGATAAACAGGTATATACACTCCCTAAAGAACTTGATGAAGAAGTTGCTCGATTACATCTTGGACGCCTTGATGTACACCTTGAAAAGCTAACACCAAAACAGGCTGAATATCTTGGCGTACCAGTTGAAGGTCCATACAAGCCGGATCATTACCGTTATTAACATAACGGTAATTTGTTAATAATAAGAAAAGGCAACGTTTAAACGTTGCCTTTTCTTATGCCTGTTTGCGCATTGATGATTAATCCTGCGGATACATGCTTTCGATCTCTTTTGCATATTTTTCATCAATAACTCTTCTTTTTAACTTGAGAGTTGGTGTGAGCTCTCCAGTCTCCTGGCTCCATTCCGCGTCCAGAATCTTGAATTTTCTAATCTGCTCGACACGTGCTAGATTTTTGGTGTATTTCTCTATTTCGTTGCTTATTAACTCATTCACCTCGGATTTTCTGGTAAGATCGGTATTATTAGTAAACTTTAAGTTGTTACGCTTCGCCCATTTCTTGACATCATCAAATGCGGGTATTATCAACGCTGATAAATATTTTCGTTTATCACCGATGATGGCAACCTGCTCTATATACTTGGACTCCTTCAGGCTGTTTTCGATATTCTGTGGAGATATATTTTTACCGCCTGAAGTAACTATAATGTCTTTAATTCTACCCGTGATAGCAAGTCGACCCATTTCATCGATTATACCGATATCTCCCGTTCTGAAGAAATTATCCTTAGTGAAAACTTCTTTAGTCGCGGATTTATTTTTGTAATAACCTTTCATTACCTGAGGGCCTTTAATAAGTATTTCTCCTTCGTCGGATATTTTCACTTTTGTATTTTTCAATGGCGGTCCCACTGTTCCGGGTTTAATTATTCCAGGCCTGTTGACGTTAGTTACCGGGGTTGTTTCTGTTAGTCCAAACCCTTCAAGTATAACAATACCCATGCCAAGGAAAAACTCTGCGTCAGATACTGCTAATGGTCCACCACCGGATACAGCAAGACGCAACCTGTCAAAACCAAGTGTTTCTTTAAGCTTGGACCAGATGATTTTATCAGCTATATCTACTTTTTTACCAAGAAGTCCACCAGGTTTCTTATCCTGACAAACATATGGAAGATTCTTTGCGGCAATCTTCATTGACCAGTTGAACAGTGACTTTTTAATACCCTTTGCATCAGAAACTTTAGATAATATTCCCGAATGAATTTTTTCGTAAAGCCTGGGAACACTAATCATACATGTTGGCCGAACTTCAGCAAGATTTTCCTGTATAGTAGAAAAATCCTGTGCGTATGCAATCTTTGCGCCTACAGCCATGGCTAGATAATAGCCGGAGGTTCTTTCAAGTGAATGTGATAATGGGAGAAAAGATAGAAAAACATCATTTTCTGTAACATAATCACTGAAATCTGCTAAAATCTGTTTCACATTGGATACGAAATTATTATGAGTAAGCATAACACCCTTGGGGTTACCTGTTGTTCCTGATGTATAGATCAGGGTTGCAAGATCTTCAGATTTTATTGCTTTTAGACGTTTTTCAAAATTACCCCTGGTCTTATACTGAGAACCCTTCTCCATCGCTTTTTCAAGGGTTATAACACCCTGTTTCTTCTTAGAATAATCATCGAAAATTATAAGCTGTGCAAGTTTTGGTAACTTTTTTCTGATCTTGAGTATCCTGTCTAAATGATCTTCTGTACCGCAGAAACATATTTTACTATCTGAATCTTCGAGAATATACAATGCTTCATCAGGTGAGTTTGTAGCATATATGGGAACATTTACAGCACCTATTGATAAGATTGCCATATCCGCAACGTACCATTCATACATGTTGGGTGCAAATAACGCCACCTTGTCACCTTTCTTGATTCCCTGATCAAGAAGATAATACGCGGTTTTCTTAATTTTTTCATTCATTTGCATCCATGATAAATCAGTGTATGCATCACTTTTTTTATACGCAACGCATGGTTTGTCACCAAATTTGGCAACATTATTCTGAAATATCGCAGCAACCGATGTTTCTTTGAATTTAGCCATTGATACCTCCATAAAAGTAAGTATACTAGTTTTATATTTTTTTATTTTATTATGCACTTCATGAAAGGGAGATTCTTGTGAAAAAATATATACATTTGCGTATATTATGCAAATAAATTTAGCAGATTGTCAATAAAGATATTACTCATCCAGAAATTTTTTATCTTTGACTGTTACTTTCCAGCTTCTGGTAAGTAAATTGTGAACTCAGAACCGATACCAGGGGTGCTTTCAATTTTTAAGTCACCGTTGTAATTTTTAATAATTGAATACGTTATAGACAAACCAAGACCTGTTCCTTCTTTTTTCTTTGTAGTAAAAAATGGTTCAAATATTTTATGCAGGTTCTCCTCTTTTATTCCTGAACCATTATCAATGACTGAAATAGCTATATATTTCTGATCATCTCCAACTACGGATGTTCCTATTCGAATAACGCCTTTTGATTTGTCTTCAATTGCATCATCGGCGTTTGTCAGTATATTCATCATGATCTGTATTATTCTTGTTTTTGGCATTAAAATTTTTGATTTACCAGAATTTAACCGCATAATTGTGTTTATTCCTTTTTTCTGAATATTTTTAATTAATATTTTTAAAGGATATGTTTTCAAAATTTCATCCATTATTATCTCATCATTTTGCAAACTTGCAGGTTTGGAATAATCTTTCAATTGTTTTACGATACCACTAATTCTGCGGATTTCATCCTGCAATGATGTAATAAGTTCTATGATTTCTGGTGTTGAATTTCCAGTGGTTTCCGAGGCATCTTTGAGTTCTTCGAGGTCGAGTTGCATAATTGATAGGGGATTATTAATTTCATGAGCGACCCCCGCAATTATTCGCCCAATTGCCACAAGTTTTTCATACCTGTCCAATGCCTCCTGCATTGATTCCTGCTCTTCAATTGATCTTATTTTCTCGATTGTAATTGATGCAAGGTTTGCAATTCCCTCAAGCATACTCTTGACAATATTATCAAAGTATTCAGGACGTTCCCTGAATGCCATTATAACAATAGCTGATAATTTGCTGCTTGTTTCAACCGGAATAAAGAGTGCGGACTTATAGTTTTTCAAACCTGGAAGTAACTCAATATCTTCGTCATTTAATTCTGTTACTGTGTCTTCAATGAAAATCATTTTCCTTGTATTAACAAGTTTTTGAATAATGAGAGATGTTTTTTCGCTTAACACTATGTCTCTAATTTTAAGAAATGAATCATGTGAAAATTGTGATATAAATCTCTCTTGATTTCTAATAAATATTTCAATATTATCTGGCTCCATAATAGAAATCAACTCGCGTCCCATAGTGGCTATAAGGTCTTCTACAATATCACTTTTCATAAATTGAGTTGATATTCTTGTGTAAGAATCAATTAATTTTATTATTCTATAGTTTTGTTTTTTCAGTTCTTTTTCAATATTCTTTTGTTCTGTAATATCACGAATGAACGCGAAGTTACCAACTAATGTACCATCTGGATTTACAAGCCTGGACATAGAGACCTGCACGTCTATTTTCTTTCCGTCAATTCGCAATAATTCTTTTTCAAATATCACCGGTAAACCGGTTTGAGAAATCATTTTTAAAATTTTAGATTGTTGTGTTTTAAATTCAGGTAGAGTAAAGTCAAAGATAGTCTTACCTTTCAATTCTTTTTCAGTTCCTCCAATAATATCCAGGAAGGCATCGTTGTAATCTATATATTCATTATTCTCGTTTAAAAGAACAAATCCAAGGTTGACTGTTTCAATAATGTTTCGATTATAGTTTCTTTCCTTGATAATAATATTGTTTAATTTTGTAATTTCTGTTATCTCTTTTAAGAAACCATATACACGTTCATCAGTACCAGCCTGGCTGGAAAGATGATTGATGCTTACAAGAAAATATCTTTTGAGATTATTTCTTGTGACTCTTACTTCAAGATTTTCAGAATTATGTGTACGAAATACTGTGGACACTTTTTTTAATAATTGCGATCTTGATTTTTTGTCGAACAGATCTGAAATATTAAGCTTGTTAATAATTACATCGTCTGTAATATCAAATAGCAACCTGAAAGATTGATTGCAATCGACCAGCTGATTTTTCCTGTTAATAACAAAAAAACCGTCAGTAGAATTGTCTATAATACTTTTAAAATAATTTCTTTCTTTTTCAAGGCTTTCTTCGAGATTTTTAATATCAGTAATGTCATGAGCAATGCAAACAAAGGACCCGGACATAAATGCTTCTTCGTTAGAAAACAGGGGATAAATAAATACCCTTAATACATGACGTTCATCATATCTTTGAGAAGAAATTTCAAAATTTGAAAAAATTCGTTCAAGCTGGTCAGGTCCAAATTCTAATAAGTCATATATCGTTCTGTTTTGTAATTCCTCGCTATTTATATCAAAAAACAGTAAGAATGCATTATTGGCGTATTGTATTTCACCATCTCTTGAAAACATACATACAAGGTTACGGGATTTCTCGATAGCATTTTCAAAAACTTTCAACCATTTATGCTGGTCCATTATATAATTGAGATCACGCATAATGGATATCTTGTACAGTGAACTGCCAGAAAGGGTAATTGGAGAATTTATAATATCATATGTAATTCCATTTTTTTCCATCTTCATTTCATAACGTAATGAATTTCCATTTAGAACAAGTTGCAGCTTGCATCCCCGGCATGGGATATCTGATTCGTTAAAAACCCTGTAACATTTTTCACCAACTACATTACCATAAATACTGATCATTGCCGGATTCATATATATTATAACATGATTGGAATCAGTTATATGAACAAGGTCGTCTAGTGAATCAAGCACTTTGAAAAATGAATTATCGGGGTTTATTTCTAATTGAGATGAATAAACATCTGAACCGAATAAATCCTCTTTGTCTTTTATTGAAAAAATTGAATTGCCTGATCTTATGGTTTCAATTTCACATGTATCAATCATATCAAAAATATATCTGTTACCATGTGCCCAGTAAATACGGAGAAAATTGCCTTTTGATTGTTCATTCACGTAAAGAATATTGTTTTTTTTACCAGTGTTGGCTTCAAGAAAGGAATTTAGCTTTTTCAATTCTCGTTCAGGTATGTTAAATAAATGGTATATCCTGGTTGACCTGGAAATGTCTTTTGGGGATTTAATCTTTGAAATATCACAATTGAAATATGAATTATTTGCAAATACTACAAATCCGTCTCTATCCACAACAATGATTGGTCTGGAAATAAGATTAAATGAAGCATATTTATTTTTGAAGGAAATGTACTTCCTTATATTAAACATAAAAGAAGATTATCCTTTTAACATTAACTGTACAGTATTAAATACATTCAATTTTACAACTTTGTCAAGCTAAAGAAAACAAGTTTACAGCATGTCCATCATATATCAGCAAAAATACTTGACATCAAACTAATTCAACATCCAATCTCATTAAAAAAGATTATAAATGGCAGGAGTCCAAAGTGGCTGATGATAAGAAAAAAAAGAAAACAGCTGAAGGTATAGAAGATTCATCTGGATCTACTAAAAAGAATTCACCTAAAACATCCAGTAAAAAAAAATCAAATGGTAAGTCTTCAGCCGGGAAAAAATCGACTACGAAGAAGTCAACTACGAAGAAGTCAACTGCAAAAAAGTCAACTGCAAAGAAGAAAACGTCAAGTGCACGTAATGTAAAAAAAACAACTGATTCTTCATCGAAAAAAAAGAAAACACGCCGTGAGCTTGCACAAGAGACTGTAACAAGTTCAGATGACGAGTATAGCGATGACTATATTGATCCCGATGCAGCTGAAAGAGGTGATGAACCAAAAAGCGTCGTTACTCATCTTGATGAATTCAGATCACGTCTTATGTATTCATTATTGGCAATTATAATTGTATCCCTGGCCAGCTTTTTTTTCTCAGAATATATTCTTGATTTTATAAACAGACCATATCTTGCAACCGGACATAAATTAAATGTTTTCAATCTCACTGAAGGATTTATCTTAAGGCTGAAGGCGGCATTTATAGCTGGAATATTTGTTGGTCTTCCCGTAATCGTATTCCATTTATGGAGATATATATTACCCGCAATAAACAAGCAAGATAGAAAATTTGCAAGACTATCAATAATAGCAGCAATCATACTATTGTACGGTGGTATGGCTTTCACGTATTTTTTTATTTTACCTTTTGCTGTTAAAATGCTGTTAAGCTTCACCCCTGTTGAAATGACCAATACAATTGGTGCAAGTAAATATCTCAGTTTTGTACTATTATTCTCACTGGGCATGGGTGCCATGTTCGAGCTTCCAATTATTATTATGATACTTACCAGGATTGGGATTGTTTCACCTGCATTCTTAATAAGTAAACGTAAGTATGCAATTGTCTTATTGTGGATTATAGCTGCAATGATTACACCGCCAGATATTCTCACTCAGTCAATGATTGCAATTCCGCTCATGCTTCTTTACGAACTGTCTATCATTATTTCAAAAATGATGGTCAAGAGGAAGAAAAAGAAAGAACTTGAGAAGTTGACTTCATAAAATATTGACTTTTGCTTTAAGTTGCGCCACTATAAAAGTGTTGGAACTTTTAATTCACTCCACTATGAAACGAAAAATCATATTCTATTTACGAGGTGTAATATGGCAATAAAGTATATTGATCAGCTTGATTTAAAGAACAAGAAGGTATTGATACGTGTTGATTATAATGTACCGTATGACAAGTCCATGAATATAACAGATGATTCACGTATAAGGGCGACACTACCAACACTCAACTATTGTCTGGATCAGAATTCTATTGTTATCCTTATGTCCCACCTGGGAAGACCAAAGGGTGAAGTAGTACCGCAAATGAGCCTTAAACCTGTATCCGAAAGGCTTTCTGAAATTCTTGGTAAAGAAGTAAAATTTATTGATAAATCAATAAAAGACGGAATTGGTGATATAATATCATCTCTTAATCCCGGTGATGTAGTTCTTCTTGAGAATATAAGATTTTACCCGGAAGAGAATAAGAATGATGAAGAGTTTGGTAAGCTTCTTGCCTCATATGCGGATACCTATATAAATGATGCGTTTGCAACAGCACACAGGGCTCATGCATCAAACAATGCGGTAACCCGTTACGTAGATGAATGTGCCGCAGGTTTTTTAATGAAGAATGAAATTGAATATTTCAAAAAAGCATTATTAAAACCAGATCGTCCGGTTTCATCAATAATTGGTGGTGTAAAAATATCAACAAAAATAGAAGTGCTTAAAAATATACTTGATAAGGTTGATAATCTATTAATTGGAGGTGGGATGTCATATACATTCCTGAAATCAAAGGGATATGATATAGGTAAATCTGTGGTGGAAGAGGATCATCTTTCAACAGCTAAGGAAATAATGGAAATGGCTGAAAAGAATAATGTTAAATTATATCTACCCGACGATATTATAGTTGCATATTCATTTGATAATCCTGACGGGAAAAAAGTGGCTGATGCTGATAAGATCCCTTCAGACATGGAAGGTGTGGATATTGGCCCCAAGACAAGAGAAAAGTATGCTGATATAATCAGGAATTCAAAAACAGTGATCTGGAATGGACCGGTTGGGGCATTTGAAACAAAAGAGTTCGCTGAAGGAACAAATGAGCTTGCCAGGGTAGTGGCTGAATCCGATTGTTTAAGCCTTATCGGCGGTGGTGATACCGGTTCAGCTTTGATTGAGTCTGGTTATGCAGATAAAATGTCATATATTTCTACTGCCGGTGGTGCATTTCTTGAGTTGATGGAAGGAAAAACACTACCTGCATTTGAAGCTCTTGATAAATGATGCATGATGATCAACAGCTTTATAATAAAAAAGGAGATGATAAAACATCTCCTTTTTTTATGAACTACACTTTTAATAAATTTTATTTGATCTTGTCCAGATATTCATATCGTCTGCTTTCTGTACAAGTTCGTCTCTAAAATCAGGATGAGATACATCTATGAGGGCTTCTGCTCTCTCCCAACTAGATTTTCCCTTTAATTGGGCGATACCATACTCTGTAACAACATATTGAACGATAGATCTTGGTACAGTAACGATAGCCCCCTGTTTTAACGTTGGCACAATTCGTGAATTCATGTTGCCTTCCCTGTCAGTATGAGTTGAACTCAAACATATGAACCCCTTCCCTCCATGAGACCCAAATGCTCCGAATATAAAGTCAAGTTGTCCACCGGTACCAGATTTATGAGCGGTTCCAACCGATTCAGAACAAACCTGGCTGAACAAATCTACTTCGATAGCATTGTTCACTGCAACAACCTTGTCATTAAGTGATATTATTCTTGGATCATTAATGTAATTTACGGGATATGAAGCACAAGTGGGATTGTGATGAAGAAATTCATATAACTTGTTTGTTCCCATGGCAAAGGTATAGCTCATTTTAAACTTATCAATGTTCTTCCTGGATCCTGTTACTCGTCCGGAATTATAAAGATCAACGTATGAATCAACCAGCATCTCGGTATGTACCCCAAGATCTTTTATATCACTATCAGCAAGCATTTTACCTACTATGTTTGGCAAACCTCCAATACCCAGTTGAAGGCAGGCACCGTCTTCAATTTCAGCAAGAAGATGTCTGGCAATTTTTCTGTCAATTTCAGTGGGTTCAAGGGGAGGTACTTCTGGTAATGGTGAATTTTTACCATCAACAATATAATCTACACGTGATATGTGTATTGACTCCTGGTTTCCACCAAGACAATAGGGAACATTTCTGTTTATTTCTACCACAATTTTTTTAGCCTTGCTTATTACCCCTGAAGTTACAGAGTTCGCGAGACCATAATTAAAATATCCCCGTGGATCCATGGGGCCGACCGTCAAGTATACAACATCAAAATCAAGGTATTTCCTGATAAGTCTTGGTCCCTGGTGATAGGTAACTGGTATATAATTACAAAGATGATTATCATATAATCGACGCGAAACAGTACCAAAATGAAAATCATTTAAAACGAAATGATTTCTTTCAGGGTCAACTTCAACAACCTTTGGAACCTTCGTGTAACATACACTTCGGATATCAACATTTTCAAGTTCATTTGCTCTTTTTGAAAGTGCATCATCGCATGCCTCAGGAAAAAGAACAAATTCACCATAAAAAACCATATCACCAGATTTGACCAGTTCGGCAGCCTGCTCAGGAGTTATTTTCTTTTTTTGAAGTTCCCAGTTTTCTATATCACCCATATCAAACCACCTCAATCAAAAATAAATTATTTACTAGTGATATACTGTATCTCTTACTATCAAAAAATCTATATAAAATATTATAAATATATATGAATATATGTACTACATATTCTTACCATATAAATTATAAACCACAAGTATAGAACATAAAATATTAAATATTGATATTTATAAATATAAAAAAACTCCCCGTTCCATATTAATAGAGGGGAGTTTTTTAAAATATGATTCTGGTTTAAATTTTACATTCCGGGTATACTGGTAAATACACCCCTCGGATCAACTTCATTCCTGATAATGTCAAGAATTTCTTTATCAGGCATTTCTGTTACTGGAATGTCACCTTCAGGTTTAAGTAGTTCAAAACCGCATGCTGCCTGGCATAACTCAAATTCAACACCTGGTTGAAGTGTTTTTACCCTCATTCGCTTTGTATCTGGTTCGAAGTCGAAGGTACCTACCTGTGAAACAACCGTGATTGGCCCATTGCCAAGTAGCCCTGCCTTTTTCCTTGCATCACCACCATCGAGAAAGCCTGGAGATGTGATAAAATCAACCTTCTCCACGAACTTTTGTGGAGACTGAAGTCCTACCAATACCATGTTTTCTGAAAGTGAAGAAAGATCATTATTTCCACCTGATCCGGTAAGTCGATGATCAGGGTTCAGCAGATCTTTACCAATCTGGTGAGTATTAACATTTCCATACATGTCAATTTGTGCGAAGCCAAGGAATGCCCTGTCAACATAACCATTATATATCTGGCCGAATGAATAAGGCATTTCCAGCACCATTGGTGATTTCCGCCAGGTAAACGGGCCACCAACTGACCATGGCATATCACCTTCCATTGGATCCTGTGCACCCGATTCATACACCATCATAATGTTTGGTGCATGAGTTTTCCGTGCAAGAATGCCAGCTACCATCGGTAAACCGGTACCAATATATACAACCTCGTTGTCATGGATCTGTTTTGAAAGTATATACGCAAGCATTTCTAAAGGGTTCATTGGTTTATCAGTATTACTCATAGAATTCCTCCTGCCATCAATTGATTACTGGATTTTAGTAAAACTTGACCTTACTCATGTCTTCGGGCCATTCAGTTCCAGTCCATTCGTCATAAGAGAAGTTATAACCTTCATCTTCGTTATCATATTCAGCAGCTTTTGTCTGTTTCCGTGCTTCTGCTATCCACCTGGAGCCACCTAGTTTATCAATGAATTCAAACTGGTCTTTAGTTTCATGAATCCAGTACTGAAGGAACTTCTCGAAGTTTTCATCTGATTTCATGCCATACCTGAATGCCATTTCCCACCATTGACGTGACCAGTAGTAACATCCAGGCATCTGACCGGGAACAGCTCCATAAGGCAGTTCAACAACGGCATCTACGTAAATGCCAGGTATACAGACACCCTCACTACTGTTTCTTATGTCAGATTCAGGTACTATCTCTTCGGCAGTAATTATAAGTTTTCGTGTAGCAGCTGCCATGGCAACATCGTTTATAGATGGACCATAAAACCTGGCATTGCCCTTCTTGTCGGCAGCGTGAACATGAATAAATGATACATCAGGATATATTGCTGGAATAAACATGCATGGATCATCTTCATTTTTCATGGGGTGATTCATTACCTTAACATAGGGATTATGCCTGGCAATATCGGAACCGAGCAGTTGTTTGCTAAAAATTCCCGGCATTCCGAGTTGAGCAGCCTTGAAGCCCTGTGCCATGGAGCCATGACTCCATTCTGATAATATTGATACCTTACCAGCTTTTAATTGTCGCAGGTAATTTCTATCAATACCACGCATTTCTGCTCCAAGATATGAGTTATGCGAATATTTTGCTACACCAGCATTGATCATGTATGTGTGATTAGTATTCGGTGAGCTGCAAAACTGAAGGTTTTTTTTGCCCTGACGAACCACTTCAAAATAACTCTGAATTGATGTCTTCACATAACAAAATCCACCATCAGTCATAATATCGCCATCTTCTACATATTCAGCGACTGCTTCTTTAAGTGACATTCTCTTATCGTGTTTATACCTGTCTTTTTTCAGATGTGCCTTTCGAGCACTCTCAAAATCGACTAGACGTTCAAGTGTTGATGTATCTTCGATTTTTAAATTCTTTAGTGCTTCTTTATTAAACTCAAAATTTCCCATATAACTCCTCCTGAAAACGTATGTTGCATACTTTTGACCGTCTGTATGGTTTTACAATATAGGAAAAAAATACCTCCTCATTTTATTTTATTATATAATTTACATATACTTTTTATGCTTTGACGAGTAGTACATGGTAAATTATCTGCATGTTGAAAATAGATGTTAGTGAATTGCAAAAAAAATCAAATATTATTATAATTTGTAGTAATAAAATTTAATATCAATTTGTCAAGTATAATGTTCATGAAATTATAAATTATTATATTAGAACAACATACAATAATATTTATATATATAATATCATATATCAAAATAAATTCAAAATAATATTAAATATTAACCATCTGAAGTATACATTAACGGTGAGTTAGATAAAAGGGAGTTTACGGTTTAGATTCTTTCTCTTCTTGATAATATTGTTTCTGGGTCAATTTCGCCAACTGTTTCAAAAATATAATCAGGCTGGTAGGGGTACTTGTCTAAAATATCAAGTGTGGTTACACCTGAAAGAACAAGACAGCAGGTCATACCGGCCTCAGATCCCCCAAGAATATCAGTGTCCATCCTGTCCCCTATCATGAAACAGTTAGCTGAATGGACATTCATTTTTTTTCGAGCCCAGTACATCATTGCCGGATTAGGTTTCCCCAGGAAATACGGTGTTACTCCTGTAACTTTTTCGATTGGAGCTACCAGGGCACCACAGGCTGGTACCGGTCCACGTGTAGTAGGTCCGGTTATATCAGGGTTAGTGGCAATAAATTTTGCTCCTTCCTGTATAAGAAGGGTTGCTTCAATAATACGTGAATAATCATATTCTTCTGTTTCGCCTATTATAACATAATCAGGATTTTTGTATGTTATCCTGATCCCATTTCTTTCAAGTTGCTGTACTAATCCTTTTCCACCGATTACATATGCCGAGCATCCAGGCTTCTGGTATACGAGAAAACTTGCAGTAGCCATTGCAGAGGTATAAAACCTGTTTTTACTAACATCAATTCCAAGATTCAGCAATCGGTCCTGTAATTCGGAAGGAGTGAAATAAGAATTATTTGTTAAAAACTGAAATGGGTAACCACCTGCTTTCAATTTTTCCACAAATTCCCGTGCGCCGGGAATAAGTGTATTACCCCGATTAATAACACCGTCCATATCGATCAAAAAGGATTTTTGATATCCTCTCTCTTCTTTCATAATACGCTTTTCCTCATCATTGATAATAACAGCTTGTGATTTACAGGTAAATAAAAAAAGTATTATCGTTAATTATTTCCGGTATTCAAATAAATTGATTGATTATATCAAAAGGTATTATTTTGTCTTCTCCATAGTAACCTATAGTTTCATTTTTGTCACCATGGAAATCACTTCCACCGGATATCAGCATGTTATATTTATTTGCAATTTTTTTGAATACATTAACTTCTTCGTCTGTATGCATATGGGCATATACTTCAATACCCTGTATCCCAAGTTTAATACAATCTTGTAATAAATTTTCGAAATCATTCCAGTTATGAAAGTTCAATGAAATCGGATGGGCTATAATTGGAATTCCCTTTGCTAGAATAATAAGTTCTATTGCTTTCTCAAGTGATATCTTTTCTTTTTTTATAAATCCCGGCTTTCCTTTTATCATGAAATTTTCAAATATTTCGCTAAGTGTGTTACCATATCCATTTTTTAATAATACACGCGCTACATGCGGACGACCAAGTGCAGCACCATTTGACTCTATATATACTTCATCAAGTGATATGTTAATATTGTGATTCTCGAGATCTTTAACGATACGGATAACTCTGGTTTCTCTTTTTTCTTTGAGGTTTATAATTGTTTCAATCATCTGTTCATTGGTGTGGTCAATACCAAGACCAACAAGGTGAAAAGAACCATGGGGATATTGTACGCTGAATTCAATTCCAGGTATGAAAGTAAATTCATTGATGTCTTCGGATTCGCGGATTGCTTCTTCCAGCCCATCAACCGTATCATGATCAGTTATGGCACAATAAGAAAGTTCATTTTCAACAGCGAGGTGTATCAATTCTGTTGGAGTCAACAAACCATCCGAGGCGGTTGTGTGGCAGTGGAGATCAATTTTTTTCATTTATTTTTCCTGTTTGTTTTCATTTGAAATACATATATATTTTTGTTATATTTATTATAATAGCAATATTTGTTAAAAATAAAATATTATGATACAATTAAAAAGAATTTACAATAACAAGAAAGATGAAAGCATTAGGATACTTGTAGACAGGTTATGGCCCAGGGGGATTTCTAAAAAAGGTGCCGATCTTGACGAATGGTTAAAAGAAATTGCCCCCAGTAATGAACTGAGAAAGTGGTATTCCCATGATAAAAATAAATGGGATGAATTTAAAGTACGTTACAAAAATGAACTCTCTAATAAAGAAGAACTGTTAAAAAGAATTCTGGAGTATGAAAAAAATAATAATGTCACATTATTATATGCATCTAAAGATAAAGAATACAACAATGCAGTTATATTAAAGGAATTCATTGATGAACATAAAAATGATTAAAAGAAATGTTTTGCCAGTAATAGTATTTATGGTAGTATCAACCATACCTGCCTTATCCATGTCTGAATCTGGGAAAATTGATTTACTGTTGTCAAGAATTGAAAAATCTAATCTCATTTTTATTCGTAATGGTGCTGAATATACTTCTAAACGAGCCAGGGAACATCTTGAATATAAATATTCAAGAGCAGGAGATCGCATCCAAACTGCAAGACAGTTTATTAAGTTCATTGCAACCAGGTCTTATTTAACAGGTATACCATACTATGTAAGATATCCGGATGGTAGAAAAATCAAAACCAGTAACTGGCTGTTAAAACAATTAAAACAAATCGAAAAATCTGAATAATATGTTAATTATTTTTATACTTATTAATTAATGATGCAGCATTTAAGGGTGCGTATCCATTTGCATCATTATCAAAATATACATAAGTATCTATATTCCATTTATATATTTTATCTGCCCAATGTTTTATCTCGTCATCGGTATAATTTGAAGCATATAACTTTTGAGAACCATGTAACCTTATATATGTGTAATCAGCTGTAATTGATTCCAGATATGGATATTTTCCGGCAGAATCTGAAATACACCAGGCTATATTATGATCTTTTAACAACAACTGAACATCTGGTTCAATCCAGGACTGATGCCGCCCCTCTATTACGTACCTGAACCCTGATGGTAAAAGTTTTAAAAATTTTTCTACTATTTCTTTATTAAACTGTAATGACGGTGGAAGTTGGAACAAGACAGGTCCTATTTTTTCTTTAAGAGGCTGGATAGACTCCATAAACATTTGAATCGAATCTTCTACGTCATTTAACCGTTTCTGATGAGTTATATATCGTACAGCTTTAACAGCCCAGGTAAAATCTTCAGGAGTTTCATCGTACCATTTTTGGAAAGTAGTATGTTTGAATGACCTGTAAAAAGTAGCGTTAACTTCAACTGTATTGAAAACTGTCGAGTAATATCCAAGTCTACTTTTCTTAGCGACATCATCTGGATAAAAAACATTATACCAGTGATCATAATTCCATCCTGATGTACCTACCAGCAATCCGGGCATGTTGCATCTCACCTTGTAGATTGAATAAATTAATTTTACAATGGGAATATTGCTGTGTCAATCAGCCGGATACTATAGCTGAATGATTGATTTTCTTTAACACAAGGCCAGCTATCAGCAATAAACCAAATACACCAATTACAGGAAGAAATGTGTGCGATGAAACAACAAACAACAGCGATTTGGTATACGTTTGTAGCGTTAGATCGGTTATCAACTGTGGATAATAATCAAACACAAATCGAGAAGCAATTATGGCAACACCAGAGGTAATTATCATTATCAAAGATGGATAAATAAGTATAACCTGCAAGCCTTTAATCTTTTTACGCTTTTCTGCGGAAGAGAAAAACAATATCAACAGGTATAGAATAAGAATAGCAGGTACAACATATATAAGATACTGGCTCCATGTTGCTATCTTCATTACACTGGCTACTATTTCTGCGGATTCATCTTCCAGCACAAAATTATCTAAATAAATAAGACCATTGTTAATTTTTATACCGGTTTTTTTAAGAAATCTTCTGCCAAAAAATTCACCAAGCCCTGTATCTGAAAATTTAAACATGGTGATAAAAAGTCCGCGATTTTGCAGGTTGTTCATGTTTCTTATCTCGTTCACAAATATATCACTCAAAAGGTGACGAGAACGGGTTACACCTGCATTATCGTCTTGTACCCACAGACTTATTGTTATTTCAGGAAACCGTACCCGGAGCATCTGTGTATTTCCAATTGTATTATCAGTTCTGATTATTGAATATACGTTGCCGTATATCCTTTGCTTCTCATACGTTGTAAAGAATTGTATAAGTTTCTCTATCTCAATACGGACAGCATGATCTATCAGCTTTGTATTTAATAGTTTTGTAAGTACCGGATTTAGTATTTCAAGATCTGCGTAAAGCCTTCCTGATAAATTGTTACGATATTTTTGCGCGATATCCCTGGCTTCATCCTGCTTGTCTTCTAGATCATCAAGCGCATCATCATACTCCTCTTCGGCGTCTTCAAGCTTGCCTTCGTATTCTTCTATTTTATCTTCATTTTGATCCCTGTATGTCTTAATATTTTCAATTAATGACGTAACACGGGCAAGTTCCCCTTCCCTGTTCAATTCGAATTGTTCTCTTGTTGGAAATATTTCTTGAGCTTCTTCCCATTCCATTGACTCGAGATCATTTTTCTGATCTACAAGGGATTCATATTCATCTGATCTATTTATTTTGTTAAACTCATCCTGTCGGTATTTGAAATTTTCAGAAATTTGCTTAAGCTTCACGGTATATTCTTTCAGTCCAACTTCTCTTTCAATCTCTTCCTGTATAGCCATATTCGTTTCAATATTCTTTATTTCAATAAATCCAGATATTATATCAGCATTTTTCAATATGCCGGTATAATATGCACTGTTTGTAAAAAGAATTGAGAAGATGAACATGAGTAAAAGGACAGGAATGATAAAAAAGGCAACACAGTGTACCAGGAAAAGTATTATGCCCCTGTTTTCTTTATTTCTTTTTATATCTTTTCCTTCATTTGTTTTTGTATCGGCCATACAATGTCCTCCACGTATACCTTGAATAATTACAGACAATTATGTATTATATTATTGACGAGTTAATTATTTTGCTTTGAATATATATTAATTTAAAAAAAATTATTTAGTCAACTTTTTATTAACATAATATAAATGTTTTCGTGGAGTAAGTTATGTACAATGAAAAAACACTGGTCTTTGGTGCGGATTACTACCCTGAGCAATGGGATCGTGAATTTTGGGAGTCTGATGCAAAGAGAATGAGTGAGATGGGACTTACCGAAGTTCGTCTAATGGAATTTGCGTGGACCCTTGTTGAACCACAAGAAGGAAAGTATGATTTTTCATTATTTGATGAAATAATTAATATATTCGCTTCACATGGTATAAAAACCATACTTGGAACACCAACTGCAACGTTCCCCGTATGGTTACACGAGAAAGACCCTCAAATAATGCAGGTTTACCTGGATGGCAGCAGGAAAGATTTTGGTATAAGAAGACACGCATGTTATAACGCTGATACATATTTTAATTCATGTATGAATATAGTTGATGTTCTTGCAAAACATTATGGTAACAATTCAAATGTTATCGGATGGCAGGTTGACAACGAGATTGGACATGAGAGTTCTGATGTATGCATATGTGATAACTGTAAAGTTGCCTTTCACAAGTGGCTTATGAATAGATATGGAAATATTGAAAAACTTAATGAAACATGGGGAACAGTTTTCTGGGGTACATCTTATACGGAATTTTCACAGGTACCACTTCATTCAAAACAGTTACAGTCAATCCAGAATCCAGGCCTTATCCTTGACTATTACAGGTTCTGTTCTGATTCAGCGGTAAAATTTATTCATAAACAGGTTGAGATATTACGAAAACAAGTTAATTCTACACAATGGATTACGCATAATATCTACAATCCCACACTTAGTAACGCAATCGACATGGAAGAGATATTCAGGCCCATGAATTTTGCCGGATATAATAATTATCCTGTATGGGGTGACATGGATGAACCACTGCCATATTTCTACAACAGCTGTGTTCTATCATATATCAGGGGTATGAAGGACAATGAGAAATTTTCAATTTTCGAACAGATATGTGGATTCCAGGGGCATACGTGCCTGGGATACCTGCCGCCGGTTAACCAGGTTGTACAATGGACAAACCAGGCAATAGCGCACGGGGCAAACCGGATTATATACTTTCGATGGAGAACAGCTAAATTTGGACAGGAACAGCTTTGTTACGGACTTCTGGATCCTGATAACCAGGATACGCTAAGGAAAACCGCTCTTCAAAATCATATACTCGAAAACAGAGCGGTTCTCCAGGATATAGCTGCAAGCACAATAGATACTCCGGCATGCGTTATCTATGACAAGGACAATGCCAGAATACTAAAGGAACAGTTTTTATCAAAAGGTATTTATTATGCTCCAACCGATTACCTTCAGGTTGGATACGAGATGGAGATTGCCCGGCATTACGCGCCATATGTACTTTTTAACATTACAGCCGATGTAAAGAATACCCGCAACATTGACCTTCACAAATATTCTATTATCAGTTTACCATTATACCAGATGGTTGATACGGCATTTATAAATGAACTTGAAAACTGGGTGCGAAATGGCGGCACACTAATTCTTGGCTGGCGTTCGGGAACACGGGACATGAATAATCACGCGGTTACCTCCATACTGCCAGGTCAATTCACTGAAATGGCAGGTGTTACAATCAGAAGATTCGAATCTTTAAACGAAACAAAAGTGAAATTGAAGATCGGATTGATACCAGTAAAAGGTGAAGTCTGGGCTGATATTATTAAGCCGGTAACCGCAAAAACAATTGCTAGATATTCAGACAAAAACAAACACTATCGTGGTGCATCTGCTGTTACGGTAAACAAGTTTGGTAAAGGACGGGTTTTCTACATGGGGACATCCCCTGATGAAACTGGCATTTTCTTTTTATACCGCAAAATATTTAAACAGGCTGGTCTAAAACCGAAATTTCATGGTAACGGGGTTGAAGTAATACACAGGAAAGACAGCGATGGAAATCTATTTAAGGTTGTTATGAATCATACCGGGAAAAAAAATTGGATCGGTTTGAAAAGATTACAACCATACCAGATGAAAATAATAAAATAGTACGAGGTGATTATAATGAGGCATGTAATTGCACTACTCATTACCCTGATATTTACATGTAGTATAAATTGTGCCGGTTTAATGAAAAATGATAATATTATGTATAATGGATATAAAAGCGATAACATCAATACTTTTTTAAAAGGTTTTGAAGAGGCGGTTGAACATCATAATACCCAAATGGTCTTAAAGTATATAGATAAGGATTATATAGATGAACAGCTTTATAATAATCTTGAAGGGAGAAAAGATCAATTCATGAATGAATTGTTCTGGGGATATTTTCATGATATTTCTGATATAACATTGCTGATATTTCCAACAGGATTTGAAAATGAAATTGTTAACACCGACACTCTGCCTTACAGGGTAACATTTACAGATGGAACGGAAAAGAAAATATACCTCTATATAAAAAAAGTTAACAGCTGGAACAAGCATTACGCCATATTCAGTGCACTTGGGTAATAATTAATAATTCACATTCCGATTTTTTATTAAATCATGAACATATATTATTATTTTGTTGACGGGACATATTACTTAATTAATAGATGAAAAAAAATATATATAGAGGTTAATATGAAACGATTGTTTACAGTTTTTTTGCTACTATCATTAACCGGTTGTGCAACAGTTTTTACCGGCAGTGAACAAGTTATCGATGTTAAAACACAGCCAAATGATGCAAAGGTGAAGTTGTACAGTGAAGAAGGCGCATTGTTGTATGAATGCGTAACGCCGTGCGAAATTAAGATGAAAAAAGAAAAATTAGTCAGGGGAAATATCGTTATTGAAAAGCCCGGTTATACCCGTGTAGAGATTCCCTTGGGTAGTACAATGGAACCGTGGGGCGTTGTAAATGCGTGTTGCCTGGTACCTGGTCTTGTTGTTGGAGGGGGTATCGACTTCTTTACCGGCAACCTGATTAAAGCTGACAAAGATGATATCGATATTATCCTCCAGGAAGAGATTGCCTGTTACAGGGAAGCACCCGGTAAGTATATAATTGAGTCAAGAGAGAATAATGAAATTGTATCATATGTTCTTGAAATTAAAGAAGACATCAATGGCTTATCCATATCAATAAAAAAGATATAAATATAAGATTCCCATTTCATTTATAAAAAAATGCAACCTGCAGTCGATATTCATGTCTGGTTTATAGAGTACTATAACACCAGGCATGAATGACGACAAATGTATAATAAAAACCAATACAGCAATCAGACAAGAAAAGAAGAGATAATAAATGCCATATCACATGGCACTGGTGTACTATTGTCAATCGCGGGGCTTGTGCTGCTTCTTGTGTATGCTTCCATGCAGGGTGATATATGGAAAATCATATCATTCAGTATTTATGGTGCATCACTGATTATTCTTTATCTTATATCAACCTTGTATCATCTCCTTAAAACTGATAAGTTAAAAAAAATTTTCCAGATTCTTGATCATTCATCAATATACCTGTTAATTGCCGGTACATATACTCCAATACTTTTGATAAATTTGAGAGGAATGCTCGGCTGGACTTATTTTGGTATAGTATGGGGCCTTGCGATAATTGGCATTCTACTGAAATCACATTTTATCAATAAATCAGATTTGTTAACGGTAATAATATACATTCTTATGGGTTGGATAATTATTTTTGCTTTAAAGCCACTTATCACTTCCATTTCATTTTCCGGATTTTTGTGGCTGCTGGCAGGCGGTATTTCATATACAGCCGGCGTTATTTTCTTCCTATGGGAGAGCCTCCCCTTTCAGCATTTCATATGGCATCTTTTCGTTATGGGTGGAAGTATTTGCCATTTCTTTCTAATCTTTAATTACGTGTTACCTGCGTAATACCAGGGAAAGGAAAGTAATTGCCAATAGACACCTCACCTTTTAATCAATATATCTTTATCATAACTTAATAAATAGTTTATATTAAATGTAGTATGTACGTATTTATTTCCCTTGTGTTACAAAACATAAAAAGGGAAAGCCATGGTCAGATTTGTAAAGACACCCCGCAACTTTAAAATATTTACCGGTTTCATACCATTTCTTTTACTCTTGATCCTCAGTGGATTTCTGGGTATATATTCTCTTAATCAATCATTTAATGACGCGAATTCATACATTGAATCGATTAACCTTGCACGTGAAATTCAGGTACAATTACAGCATCAATTTCATAACTGGAAAACAATAATACTTGAAGGTGACAGATTCTCAGAATACAGGAAACGATTTCACCAGTTTTCTTATAACGCACAGGACATTCAGAACCTGTTGTTCAACCTTAAACTTCGTTGTGATAATTTCGAAGGAATACCATCCCGTATAGAGGAATATCGAGAAGAGCACGAAAAACTTACTAACGAATACCTGACACATATTGTTAACCTGGAAGAAACAAATTTTAAAAACCAGTCTAAAATCATTGAAGTAACACAGGGTAAAGAAGAACAGGCGCTCCATGATATGGATGTAATTGTTAACGATATTATAAATATTGCCCATAAAAAGATTGAGAACATAAATAAATATTATATAATTTTAACCTTTTTCTCTTTTTCGATTATAACAATATCAGCCCTAATCATGAGTATATACATTGCGCGCAGGCTTATAAGAGCACATCATGAACTTGAAGAAAAAGTAAGGGATAGAACAGCAGCTCTTACAGAGGCAAATAGAAATATAAGTCTTTCTGAACAGAAATACCGTGTTCTTGTTGAGGGCTCAAATGATATTATATTTTCTTTAAATGAGGATTTTGAAGTAGTGACAATTAACAGGGCTGTGAAGAAACAGTTTAACATATCATCGGAACGTCTTTTGCAAAGGAATTTCATGGACCTGGTTTATGAAGATGACTCCAAAGCTTCAGTTACGAGACAGTTCGTTCGTGAAAAATTGGAACTATTTCAACATGATAAAAATCCAGTAACATTTAAGGCTGAATTTAAATCACCAAATATAGTTGAGCCAAAGGAAATGACCATCAGTCTTGAGTTTATAGATATAGATGGGAAAATAGAGATATTCGGAAAGGCTTCCAGAATACCTGATGATGCACTGATGGATTATTTTATAAGTGAAAAACAGAGTTATTCTATTGGTAATTCGCTTATAGCCGCTGAGGATATTACTTTTAGGATAACAACGAACTTGAAATGCTTCATGAAACAAAAGGATGTGTTGCTTCTGCGAATTGCAATCAGAGAAATGATAATTAATGCTATTGAACATGGTAATCTCGGTGTTTCGTTTGATGAAAAATCACAGGCTACGTTAAATGATAATTATTTTGAATATATTATGCAGCGACAGAATGACCCCAGGTTCAGGGATAAACGGGTCAATATTGAATATATGATTAAAGCAGATCGTGCTGTATATAAAATTACAGACGAGGGAGAAGGCTTCGATCATCAATCCCATTTCAATAAAGACGCAGATGATCCAAACGAGAATATGCTTATGCACGGAAGAGGAATAACCATGACCCGTGAAATTTTTGATCGCATAGAGTACAATAAAAAAGGTAACCAGGTATTGCTGGTTAAGTACTTTAGTTAAATGTTATATCCAACCAGATTAAAGTAATCAAGAAATACCGTAAATACTACACAAGCCAGTGTAAGAATACTGTAATACGTTCTCTCCAGAATAGAAAGAGCCCTGACTTTCCACATCTTCACTGCCAGGTACATCATATATAGTGTAACAAGTATGCACAGTAATGGAAGAATCAACAGAAATGGTATAGGGGACGGGGTTTTCCACCACAGGCTTATCTGTATAGTGTTAAGCAGAATAATTCCCATTGCAGCAAAAAATACAACGTAAAGAATACCATTTAAAGATGCAACAAAATATCCCCTTTTAATATACATGGGAAGTTGGTAACCACTTTTTTTATGTTTTTTAAATACAAAAAAGAAGAACAACGGAGACGTTAAGAACAATACAACACAAATTCCAAGAAGTATGATATGGAAACCTGAAGTTTCATACCATGGCAGCCTTTCATATCCAGCTGTAGGATTAGATGCCTTGAATAAGAATGAAGCTTTTCCGTTTTCACCTATTCGGAAACCCACCTTTTCAGTGCCCTCATTTTCAGAGAACAAAGATTTTCCCATAAAGTTAAATATTTTACCATTTATTAATAATGAATTTTCATTATTGACACGGACTTTCACATCATTCAACAGTACTCCAAGTTTCGCTATGGTATTCCTGTCATACCTGTTATTTCTGTAATTTCCTTCAAATATTTTCAGGTTGATGTCAGATGAGGGTATCGTAGTTAACTTTTTTTTCTCGGGAAAAAATGTATTGAAGAATAAACTATTAAATTCGTCATATATTTTATATTGATTACCAGATGGATATTCATAATTACCCGATATGAAATACCCCATGTTTTTCTCAGGAATCAATACCTGCATAGTTTTATAACCTGCAACCCAGCCACCATGAGTTAATACTCTGATTCCATTTATTTTGCCTTCTATATATCCAAAAGTCATACCTGGCAGTTTTTCATGATTGGTAAACTGTTGTGCATGCATCATCCGGGCAGTTCGATCATACAGGACTCTTTGCCCTGCATAGCTGCCATTGTTCAAGTGCATGATCATGAATCTGGCCATGTCATCAGCGGTGGTCATAAGTGCCGCTGCAGGGTACGGGAAAATATAATCATAGGGCAATGCCTGGTATGTCTGGTCCGCATAAACGTATGGAGTTGCAAGCCTTTTACTTAACGATTTGTTTATCACGAATGATGAACTGTTCATCCCAAGTGGTTTGAATATATTATCATTAACATATGCAGAAAAGGATTGTCCTGAAGTTCTCTCAACGATGTACCCTGCAAGTGCATAACCGTAATTTGAATAGCTGGTTACCGTTCCCGGAGGATATACCCTGCCAGGAGTACGCTCTTTTATAAACTGTTCAAGTGTCAGTCTCTTTTCTTTTTCCAGCGTGGACATCCTGACGTTTATATCATCAAATCCCGGTGTATGCGTCAGAAGGTGCCGTAAGGTTACAGGAGGATATGAGTTTCCCGGTATAACCTTAACATCAAGGTAAGAATTCACGTCCGTATCAAGATTTAGTTTTCCCTGTTGATACAGCTGCATCACGGCAGTTGCGATAAATAGCTTCGAGTTGGATGCAACCCTGTATATGGTTGCAGCCGGATCAGGTTTGATTTTCTTTTCCAGGTCGGCATACCCGTATCCCTGCGAATATATAACCTTACCATTATTGACCATAATAAATACGGCCCCTGGAACATGGTATTCATATAACTTTGTGCTGAAATAATTATCAGTAAACTTTTTCACATCTGACGTATTGATTGTTTGGGCAAAAGACCATAATGGATTAATAGCAACAAAAACAATAAGTAGTATAAATCGAATTGTTCTGTGTATCATGATTTAACCTTCCTGTTTGCTATCTGCCGGACCGATATACATATTTGTTCACATATAATTATGAAACTGCGAAGTTGTTTACTATCTGTGTTCATTTTAATTTCAATATATCTGGGTATTAGATACCATTTAATATTTAAAGTCTATTATTTTTTAAAAATTCTATTGATACTTAATTCTTGACAAATCCGTAATCTTTCATTCTTCTTAAAATTCGTTAATAAAGATAATGGTAGAGATTTAATAATGGAAAATGATTCACACAAACAATCCCTGAATTTTATTGAACAGATTATTGATGGTGACCTCGATAATGGAACATATACAGCTGTGTACACACGGTTTCCTCCGGAGCCAAATGGCTACCTGCATATAGGTCATGCTAAATCCATATGTCTCAACTTCGGCCTGGCTGAGAAATATAACGGTAAATGCAATCTACGTTTCGATGATACCAACCCGGAGAAAGAAGATGTTGAATACGTTGAATCTATAAAGCAGGACATACAATGGCTTGGATTTACCTGGCAAGAAAACCCCAGGTATGCCTCAGATTATTTCGACCAGTTATATGAATGGGGAGTGCTGTTGATCAAAAAAGGAAAAGCTTATGTATGTGACATGAGCGCCGAAGATGCGGCTGCCTCACGGGGGACACCAACACAGCCGGGAAAGGAAAGTCCTGATCGTAACAGGTCCGTAGAAGAAAACCTTGAATTGTTTGAACGTATGAAAGCTGGTGAGTTCAAGGAAGGTGAAAAGGTACTTCGGGCAAAGATTGACATGTCATCCCCCAATATGCATATGAGGGATCCTGTATTATATCGAATCAGGCATCAAACGCATCATAATACAGGTGATACATGGTGTATATATCCCACCTATGATTTTGCCCATGGGCAGTCAGATTATATCGAAGGTATTACCCACTCGATTTGTACACTGGAGTTTGAAGTACACCGTCCACTATACGACTGGATACTGGATTGCATCGTACCACGGGGTGAATACAGGCCGAGACAGATCGAATTTGCCCGCTTGAATCTGAATTATACCATAATGAGCAAACGTATGCTGTTACGACTCGTGAAAGAAGGACACGTGCGCGGCTGGGATGATCCGCGTATGCCCACAATAACAGGTCTTCGTCGACGGGGCTATACTCCGGATTCCATTCGAACTTTTGCAAAAACCGTTGGAGTTGCCAAACGTGACAACATTATCGATATGGCACTGCTTGAACACTGTATACGTGATGATCTGAACAAAAAGGCCCAGAGGGTAATGGGTGTTCTTGATCCACTGAAAGTTGTGATAACAAATTACCCGGAGGGACAATCTGAAGAGATCGACGCGGTAAACAATCCTGAAGATGAATCCAGGGGAACACGTAAAGTCCCCTTCTCCAAAATACTTTATATTGAACGTAATGATTTCATGGAAGATGCGCCGCGGAAATTCTTCCGCCTTGCACCGGGCCGTGAAGTGCGACTGCGGGGAACTTATTTCATTACCTGCAATGATGTGGTCAAGGATGAGTCCGGCAACGTTGTTGAATTACACTGCACTTACGATCCTGAAACAAGAAACGGTTATGCCCCGGATGAACGAAAAGTCAGGGGAACCATTCACTGGGTATCCGCTGAACATGCTGTTAAGTCTGAGATCAGGCTTTACGACCGGCTGTTTAATGTTGAAGATCCGTATGAAACAGGTGACAACGGGGATTTTACAGATAACCTCAACAATGAATCCCTGGTAACGGTAGATGGATATGTTGAACCATTTATAAAACAGGTCAGGCCGGGAGATTCTTTCCAGTTCGAGCGGCTTGGGTATTTTTGTATGGATCCGGACTCAACGGATGACCTTCCAGTATTCAACCGGACGGTTACTCTTAGAGATACATGGTCAAAGATTTCATCAAGGAAATAACATTTTGTGAGGTAACACATGGCAAAAGAGTATAAACATGCTGTCTGGATTTGTCTTGCACTGAGTATTATTGCTGCTGGTGGTATAGTTGCAGGTATACTGCTTGCAAAACCACTGGTTATTGCAATAGTATTGATACCTGTCATAGCCTATGAAGTGTACAGGACTGAAGGTGTATTTACTACACTGGCATCCTGGGGAGCACTTGGTATTGTATTACTGGAAATATATGCCATTGTAAGTGGAATTACCTTTAATATACAGGAATTGATACCGGTAAATATAAACATACCAGGTACCCTTGGCGCCAACCTGCCCGCCGCCCTTATTGGTCCTGTCATTCTTGTTATACTTTCAGTGTATCTTTTCAAGCAAACAGCAGGTATGTATACCAGGTGGCTGTCGATTATTATACTAATCACTTCTGTCGCACTCTTTTATACAATTGATCCGCAGCTGCTGGGTAATATATTAAATTCGCCGGACTTACAGAGAGAAATAAACGAAGGCATACAGAGAAATATCAGGAAGTAAATAATTGTCTTCATAAAAAAATGTGATAATTATAAAATATACGGTATCTAAATACTTGACAAAGATGCCGGTGTTTTATAGTCATGATTCACATACACAGTGCCCGGTGGTGTAATTGGCAACACGTCTGACTCTGGATCAGAAGTCTCCAGGTTCGAGCCCTGGCCGGGCAGAAAAGTAAAACGCCGTTTCTGCGGCGTTTTTTTATTTATCATCGTTTTCCAGTTTATTCTTTAACTCGATGAGATCAAGATGCATATTGCTGTGTTCTTCCAAATAATTCTTCATATCTTTTGCTGCAGAAAGGTTTGACTTGAACAGGTCATTCATTTTATTTACATGGGTAAGCACATCGTAAATAGCAAGTTTTTGTTCAGTTGTTGCATCATCTATTTCTATTGACCTGTTATTAATGGTGATGGCATCCTCTGACACAATCTTATTCATCTTTCCCTGGTCCCTTACAGTATTGGCTATACGACGAATATCGTCACTGATGCCCTGTATCTGTTCAAAAACCTTTCCTGCTGCTTTTACCGCGTCCTGTATTGTATGTGTATGTTTTTCAAGCCTTTCGTTGGTTGTGTTCAGCATCGTACTGATATCCTTTACGCTGGAAGCCGTCTGGTCTGCTAGTTTTGAAACCTCGTCAGCAACAACGGCAAATCCTCTTCCATATTCACCAGCCCTGGCAGCTTCAATAGATGCATTAAGAGAAAGCAGGTTTATCTTATCGGATATATCGCTGATCACGTTCAATACTGCATTCACAGAACGTGATTCTTCAATCACCGTTAACATTTTTTCAGAAGCATTGTACAGTTCTTTCTGACCCTCTATAGCACTTGCAGCAACATTCTTGGTATTTGTAACTGCATCATTGATTTTTGCCCCAAGTGAATCAGCAGATTCCATTAATCCCTGTATCAGGTATACCAGTCTTTTTATATCATTCGCCTGGCTTTCCGCCGTTTCAGCAACCTGGTTGATGCCTGCTGCAATAGACTCAATCGACGCTGATATATCGATCATCTCAAGGGTCTGGGTTCTTGACGTGTCAAACGAACCGGATGCAAGATCATTTATCTTTTGCAGGGTAATCCCGAGATGTTCTGACAAACGGGTTACCCTGTTAGAGCAATTACTGTTATTATCCTGTATAATGGCTAATGTTGATTTTATTTCCTGAAAGTTCCTGTTGCCACGGCGTGATCTTATTATCAGGACAACCTGTATTGTAACGAATAGAATAAAGAAAAAAGCAGCAATGATGTACGCATAAAAGTTACCGGTAAACATAAGAACAATCGAAAGTATTATGCACAAAAGTCCGACAATTATGTACCTGGAGGTATCTTTCATTAATTTTAGCCTCCACCAATTGGTGGAGATAAAGCCAGGATATCATGATCTTTCAATCTATCTTCCAATTCCGCGTGACGGTTATTTATAAATATTATCGACACTTCTTCAGGGTCAATCTTCAATTTCTTTATAAGATCGAGTACTGTAATTTCATTCGGCATTTGTATTTCTTTTTCGTCGAATCTTTCTCTACCCAGTGAGGCAAATAATTTAACTGTTATTTTCATAAATTACAAGATACAGTAATTGATTGTCAAGAGACATCAATTCATTTAAAATATTTTTCATTTTAATCTTTTTACCGTCAAATTTTAGTGAAACGTTTTCTGATTTCAACAGGTCACCGGCTATTTCAAAAATCCATGTACATGTTGAAACCGGTACAAACACCCCACTGTGGAACACTGGTTGCGCGACTGCATCCATAACAGTATTAAATACTTTTAACAGTACCATTCCAGGTGAGTCAATATTTGATATTCCGCCAGTACCACTTTTGTGTGTTATAGTTTCCCTGAATGATGATAAAAGGCTTTTCTGCCTGAATACTGCCCCCGCGAGGCCAGGCATGGCTCCAGATAAGCTTACATGGTCACCTGCCCCCACGTGAACAGTAGATATATCATCAACTGGTTTGCTGTTAAGAAATATTGTTTTTATTTTTCCAGATAACACAACTTCTGTAATATCGCATCTCTCAAGAAGAAACTCTTGTAACAGCATACTTCTTTTTATATCAATATATACCCCTTCCTGCAACATTATATTGAAGCGCTTAATTATATTCCTGCCGGCGGTAATTTCAACTGTTTTTATAACTTGATTCACATTTTAATTGTATACCCTCTACATGGCCTTCCTGTGCTCAACAGGTATCCAGTTGTATAATGTATCAAGTTCCTCATCCTTTACATCAAAGGTTACATTGTGCGGACCTACGGGTTCATCTTTGAAATATTGTGGTAACCTGTCATCTTTTGATGTAAAACCTGCCTGCATGTTAAAATCACGTTCCATTCCAAGAACCGTTTTTCCAAGCTCCGTAACATCATCGGCAGTCAACTCAAGTCCATAGAATGCGTTGAGCATATCAATCAGGGCCTGAAAAGTCTCTGGCTGGTCAAGCACAGCAAATGCGATAAAGAGACACATGCCCGTTGAATCTATGGCAGCGGTTGCAACCTGGAGGTTTCTTGACAGATCTATCTGACCTTCTGTCTTCAATGGGTCAACGAAGCCGCCCACCTTCATTATGTTTGTAGCAATAGCATATCCGGCTGTGTGATCTGCTCCCATTGTACTGGTTGCATAAGTAACGCCAATACCCTGAATCGCTCGGGGGTCATACGCCGGCATGGCCTGTCCCTTGACAACAGGTGCACGTTCTACACCGAGTACCCTTGCTGTTATCGCGGCACCATTGCCCAGCACTCTGCCAATATCTGTACCTTTACCAACTTCATGGATCAGTTTAATGGCACCCTTCGAGTCACCAAACTCAATTATACCGGCTTCCATGGCAACTCCAATTGTCGCACCCATTTCGATGGTATCAAGACCGTAATTATCGTCCAGGTAATCCATCATGGCAATAGAATCAAGATCATCGATACCGCAGTTAGCCCCGTGCGCCCATACCGTCTCGTATTCCGGTTGTTTCGTTAGAAAATTACCTTTTTTATCATTGTATATTCCGGAACACTGTATAACGCAACCGCGATGACACCCATGTGTTGCTTTACCTCCCCTGCTGGTTTCAAGTTCAGCCTGGGTTTCTCCGCTTATTTTTGTAACACCTTCGAATTGTCCTTCCGAGAAATTTCGTGTGGGATATCCGCCGGACTCGTTTATTATATTTGCCAGTACGTTAGTACCATAAGCCGGCAGCGCTTCCCCTGTTACGGAATGCGTCTTAAGTCCATGTACGAATATTTTATTCGCTTCCCTGAACTTATCGGGATCTTTGGGGCTGCGCATCTTCTTCCCGGTATCATCAAGGACAATGGCTTTCAACCCTTTTGATCCCATCACCGCGCCGGTGCCACCCCTTCCGGCATGCCTTGAGGGTCTCAATTCCATGTCTGTACAGGCTATTGACGCGGCACTCATTTTCATCTCACCTGCAGGTCCGATTGATATACACGTGATCTTATCACCATACTGTTTTTTTAATTTTTCGACCAGGTCATAGTTCGGAAGCATTTTAAGTTTTTTGTCTTCAATGATACTAACGCCTTCACTGTTGATATGCATTACGTAAGTTGCATCCTGGTCAGGTTTGCCCTCAATGATTATGGCAGAATAACCAAGACGGGCAAGCACCTGTGCCGGTTGACCTCCGGAATTAGATTCCTTTATTCCCCCGGTGAGAGGGCTCTTACAGCCAATTGAGATCCTTCCCGACATTGCAGCAGCTGTACCACTTAATAATCCCGGCGCTATAACAAGCTTGTTCTTTTTACCAAGTGGATGACACATTGGATCCACTTCGTTGTAAAGTACAGCTGTAGTCATGGCCCGTCCACCCAGGCCGGCATATTTATCAGGGATGTCTTCGATTTTGTATTCGGGGCCATCTTTGCCGGCCATGTTTACGCGCAATATCTTTTCCATACACTCACCTCCTCCTGGAGTTTTTTTTATTTTGTTTAAGCCTGCCCGGAGTTAAGGAGAAATTCATAGCAGGTGAACCAGGAGATTGTAAAGGAGAATCGGGTACTATAAATGTTGATAAGCGGAAACTATTATCGGATTGTAGACAGGGAGAACTAAGAGGCAGACCTATATACGATCATTTAGTGATAAAATAAAACAGTTTACGATAAAAGTCAACGAAATAAAAAAGGCGGCATCAAATGATGCCGCCCTGGAATGTTGGGGGAGTTAAAGGGATTCTTTAACTGTCTATACACGTCATGTCGGAGGTAGCAACAAGATTAACTTCTGATCCTAATAGCCTGCTTTTCACCATATCACCCGGCTTCAGCCTGGTATCTACGGTTACATCGTTTATTTCTTTCATATATTCAAAGATATCTTTCAAGGGAACATCACCGTCAGTTTTGACTGACACCCTGGGGAAGTCTTTGAAAACTGTTTTCACGGTGGAAGTGATGCTTCTCATTGGATTGGTCACTTCCTGTACGGCATATTTCTTACCGTTTTTACACTGGTTGCCTTCAACTTCCCATTCTGTGCCCTTCTTTGTCACCTCGATCTCGCAACCCAGGGGACAGGAGATACATGTTATGGTTACACTCTGTCTCATGTCATTTAACCTCCTGTTTCAATTCTACAACGATCTCTCCCGCACCTTCTGGTATCTTTTCTATGTCAATAGCAACCCTTTCCATTTCAGGAGGCTTCACTATTCTGAACTTCTTCGAAATGATCTGTTCACCTCCGGCCGTAACGGTAAGCCGGGCATTGGTGAATGTCTCTGAACTTCGGAAGTAGATGGTTGCCTTATTTTTCGTATTCACATCAAGGTATTGTGGAACCACGTACATGATCTTCCCTTCCGTTCTGACCGGCACAAGGTTTCTCTTATGTGTGCCGTTGGTGGAAAATTTAGCTGCGTATTCACCGGCAATGTCCCCGCTTTCAGAAACGAAATCAACAAGGTCGTTCACGTGCAGGGCGTTCCCGCATGAGAATATTCCCGGATTCATGGTCATCATGTTCTGGTCTACCAAGGGACCCTTTGTTTTGGGGTCCATGGGAACGTTGAGTGGTTCAATTATATCATTCTCCGGTATGAGCCCTACAGAGAGTATTAGGGAATCACACTCGATATAGCGTTCGGTGCCGGGAATTGGTTTGAAGTTTTCAACCTGTGCAACCGTTACCCCTTCCACGCGGTTCTTTCCATGTACCTCGGTTACAGTTGTGCTCAGGTGCAGTGGAATGTTGTAATCCTCCAGGCACTGTACCACGTTACGGGTGAGCCCGGAAGGTTCAGGAAGTATCTCGTATACACCTTCAACATCTGCACCTTCCAGGGTGAGCCTTCTTGCCATGATAAGGCCGATATCTCCCGATCCAAGAATCACGCATTTCTTCGTTGGCATGTATCCCTGGATGTTGATAAAATACTGAGCCAGGCCGGCAGTCATGATGCCTGATGGACGTTCACCCTGAATGAATACCTGCCTGTCGGTTCGTTCACGGCAACCCATGGCCATAACTACAGAGGGTGCCTTTGTATAGAAGGCCCCCTCGTCATTGTTTACCAGGGCCAGGGTATACATACCGTCTTTAAAGGTAATATCAGTAAGAAACGAATTAAGAAATACTGGTATATTCCGTTCACGGGCCATATCGATGAACCGGTGAGCGTATTCAGGCCCGGTAAGCTTCTCCTTGAAGCGGACAACACCGAACCCGTCGTGTATGCACTGTTTTAATATTCCACCCGGACGTTCTTCACGTTCAATAATGCAGACCTTAGCCCCCCTGTCATGGGCGGCAACTGCCGAGGCAAGACCGGCGGGTCCCCCTCCTATTACTATGACGTCCCAGTTTTTGCTTGCAAGTTCCATGCTACACCTCGTCCTGCAATGATTTCAATTTTACGGTCTTCCCTGCATAATCCACATCATCCTTGGTGTGACCGTAGAAGAATTCGGAGTGATCCCCTTTCTTGTGTATTGCAGTCATATCACAGTTGAACTCTTCTGACATTATCTCTAAAACTCTTGGTGTACAGAAACCACCGTGACAACGTCCTGCCCCGGTTCTCGCCCTTCTTTTCAGCCCGTCTACAGAAAGCACGGGAATGGGAGAACGCAGGGCGTCACGGATCTCACCCTCTGAGATCTCTTCGCACCTGCAGACTATGCGCCCGTATTCAGGATTTTTCTTTATCAGTTCTGCACGCTTTTCAAGTGACATTCTTTTAAGCTCAGGCGGAGACTGGCGCCTGGGATTGAAGTTCTGTTTCAAGGTAACATCCATACTCTTTGAAAGGATGCCAACGGTCATTTTCACCACGTCTTCGGCGATGGCGGGTGCCGATGCCAGGCCGGGAGACTGTATTCCCGCAGCGTGCACCAGGTTGTTTACATGTTCAGAAGGCTCGATGATAAAATCTTCTTCGTATGTACATGCCCGAATGCCGGCAAAATAGGTAATTATCTGTGATTTATCCAATAGCTTGTTCAGCCGCATGTGTTTCTTCAGTTCGTCAAGGTGTTCCATGTCGGTAGAGTAATTCTCACGAAATGGAACCTCTTCGGCCGTAGGGCCAAGCAGTATGTTTCCTTCAGGTGTAAGTACCAGGCCTCCACCCTTTGTTTTGGAATCAGCCTGAATAATGGGAGGCATGGCGGTATTGTGTTTCTGATACCGGCCGGTCTTGATGTCCAGTATGGCGTCCACCCCCTTTCTGCCGTGCAGGGAGAAGAAGCGGTCGTCAGCATATTCGGCTATTTTGTCCGCCCAGATACCCGCAGCGTTGATAACCACACCCGCGCTGAAGGTGCCGCGATTCGTGGTAACCCTGCCGATACGGGCAGCTTCCATTTCAAATCCAGTTACCACGGTGTTGAGAGAGACAACCACGCCGTTTTGAACCGCGTTTTCAGCGAAGGCGATGGTCATCTTGTAGGGTGAAAGAATTCCGGCAGAAGGCATGTAAAGCCCGCCGTGCTGGCTGTCTATCACGTTGGGCTCAACCTGGCGTACTTTTTTGCGAGAATAATAATCCCATCCGCCGATACCGTTTTTCTTCGCACGAGAAGCCATCAGGGGATACAGAAGCCGAATAAAGGGATTGCCGAAAAGCATAATGGAGCCGTTACGAATAAACTCAACATCAAGCTCTTTGCATATATCGGTATACATGCGGTTGCCCCGTACGTTGTAGTGGGCCTTCTTCGAGCCGGGAGATGCCGCGAAGCCGGGGTGAACCATACCGTCGTTTCGCCCCGAGGCGTGCTTGGCAACGTCCTCCTCTTTCTCGCACAGCACAACTGAAACATTATATTTTGACAGCTGCCTGGCGATGGCTGAACCTGTCACGCCTCCGCCGATTATTGCCACATCGAAATGCTTCCCTTCAAGAAAACCATCATTCAGGCGGGGGACGTACATGCTGTCAGTGGCCACATTGTCAACCTCTATGTCGTTGACCACACCTTTGTACCCCTTGCCAGTAGCAGCGTATCCAGCCTCAATCTTCTTATCCCAGCTGGCGACACGTCCGTTGAGAACAACTGAACTACGCCATTCGCTGGCTTCCACCCCGGTGATCTTTGCCTTTTTAAGGGCTTCGTGTACTGCCTTTAATCCTTCACTCATGCCATGCCTCTCTTCTTACTTGATCTTCCTCCAGTCTTTTCCCTTGAGGTCAAGGGCAAGCTGGCCGCCCGGATTCATGATGTTGTTGGGGTCAAAATGATCTTTAATTGCGCGTAAAACATTCATCTGTTCTTTTCCAAGATGTCTTTCCATCCACGGGGCGATCATTCGGCCTACACCGTGATGATGGCTGAGAGATCCACCGCTTTTTTCGATTGCATCAATAACCCCTTCCTGGAACTTCACGTAGGCATCGATGTCGTCTTCTTTCATTATGTAAATGAAATACAGGTTGGTTCCCTGTGAATAGAAATGTGAAGCGTGTGTCATGCAGATGGTCTGCGGCCTGCTTTTCACAAACTCGCGAACTTCACGGTGAACGTTATGCAGCTGGTCCCAGGTTAGTCCTGTTTCCAGTGTGTCGATGAGAATTCCGTAATCATGCAGGTCTTCCCTGAGATACGGGTCTTTATAACGGCCGGGTTCCCACATCTTTGTGGGGAGACCGGTGATGTACATGCCGCCGTGTTTTTTGCATATCTTCTTCACCTGCTTCTTGATGTTCTTCGCGAATGATTTCTCGCCTTCTGAAGAACCGAGAAAAAGGCAGCGTTTCATTGGTTTAAAACCACGCAGCTGCATTGCCTTGTCCATTATGGTTCCGTCAATACCGTAGAGCTTCAGGCCTATATGTGTCTCCTCTTCATCGGAGATCCTGAACACCGCAGGCATGCCGAACTCGCCCTGTGATATTTCCCGGCCGGCGTTAATGGCAGATTCGAATGAGGGGAAGATGAAACCAAATCGCTGCCTGTTCTCGGGCATGTGACGGTATACCTTCCAGGTTACTTCAACAAGTACCCCGAATGTACCTTCACTGCCCTTCATGATGTCGTTCACTTTCGGACCGGTTGCGGTTGCGGGATATTCATGTGTTGTAAAAGACCCCGTGGGAGTGATCCATTCCATTGCCAGCACCAGGTCGTAGGCGTCACCGTAATAACTTGATCCCTGTCCTGAACCCAGTGTGACGATCCAGCCCCCAACTGATGAATATTCGAAAGATTGTGGAAAATGTCCGCATGTATAATTTCTTTTCGCGTTCAGTTTTTCAGGGGCGTTGTTGAGGGCGTCTTCGAGGGCCGGTCCCATCATTCCCGCTTCAACGGTAACGGTCTGGTTGGTTTCGTTAAGTTCTACTATCTTGTTCATGTGGGTGTTCAATACCAGGGTAACCCCGCCTTTTGCTGGCCGAAGACCGAAATTCACCGAAGAACCGCCCCCGTATACGTAAACGGGAATCTTCTGCTGGTTGCAGTATTTTACAATTTGCTGTACGTCTTCCTTGTTGCGGGGATGTACTACCAGGTCTGATACCCTGTCTATAATCTCGTTTCGCAACTTCATAGCTTCTTCGATGGTTTTACCAGTTGAATACTTCAGGCGCTGATATTCATCTGAGCTTATATTTTCAGAACCCACTATCTTCTCGAATTTCTGTACCTGGGTCTTTGTGAGCCTTACCTTTTTCTTGAATTCTACCTTTTCCCGTCCATCACTTTCCTTTCTTCTGAAAGCATCATCTGTAATGTTGAAAACCTGTTTCATCTCTTTGTAAAGCTTTGGATTGGGATGCTTGAAAGCCTTTGGATCTCCCCACTTGAAAATGGACCTGTAAGTGCCATCTTCGGGTGGTTGCTCTGTCCAATCGGGTATAAACGTATCTTTTTTAGACATAAGTGCCTCCGTATAATCTGATATTACTATATACTATTGTATCTCAGGTGGCAGCGCCAACCTGATTTTCATACGCTTCATATATCTGCTCCTCCGTATATACCAGCACGTCATTCATTACCATTCGTGCCTTTTCTGAATCTTTTTCAAGAATTGCGTCATATATTTCCATGTGAAAGATCTCTGACCTGGCTGCGTTTTCAGGCTGGTCAAAATATAGATACCCGTAATCTCTGAATATGCGTTGAAAAAAGTTCAGTATAAACAAACAGAAAAGATTACCGCTTGCCTTGGCGATTATCCGGTGAATAAGGTAATCGCGTTCAAGCACTGACGTGTTGTGTGTGTTATGGATGGCTTCCTGGATTTGCTGTAGATGGTCACTGGTTCGATTCACTGCGGCAATGGCAGCCATTTCTGGTGAGATAATTTTCCGAACATCGAGAAGGTTTTTCAGGATGTCTATGTTGATCATACTGTCCATGTAGACGATCTCTTTCAGAAGCTCGAGGTTGCCGCTGTCTTTAAAGTTTTTCACGTAGACACCGTCACCGTGGTTAATTTCAACCAGTTCAAGAAATTCAAGCTTTTTCAATGCCTCACGAACAGTAGCCCGGTTAACATTCAGCAGCTCGGCCAGTGTACGCTCCGTCATCAGCTTATGACCGGGAGGAAGCTCTCCCTTGATGATTTTGCGCTGCAGCTGTCCTACAATTTCTTCGTGAAGCCTGCTTTTTTTTACCGGGTCTAATTTTTCCATATCGTCCCTTTTGGCTCAATGATCCAGTGGTTCGACCAATTGTAATATAGTAAAAATGTAGCGCCCTTGTCAAGTATTTCAGAAAAAAATTCGGTGTACTATTAAAATATTTATACTTTTTGATTTGATAATGCTTTAAGAATATTTGGAACCGCCCGCTTCGCTCGATGCACGCAGATTAACGCAGATGATTTTCATAATAAAGAAGCACCCCAATAGCGGGATGCTTCTTCAGACATGTCTAAAATAACAGGTATTTAGAATGTGTATGCAGCTGATATTGTGAGCTTCGAGTATATTACGTCAAGGTCATAGTCACCTTCATCTGCTTCTACTGTATATGCACCATAATTAATATTGTAAAGAGCCTGAATACTTACATTTTCTGTTACATATACACCACCACCTATACCCCAGTATAGTCCACCTTCTGTACCTACACTTGCATCAGTTAAATATGTATCGGCTAAATCCTCGAGAGCGTCAGTTTCTGCTATAAAAAAGTTATATCCGATGTGGCCAACTACGAAAGGTATTATGCTGCCCTGATTTCCAAAATTATATTGCAGCAGTACATAAATTGGAACAAAATTAAACGCATCAGAATCATCAACATCCAGTTCTCTTGGTAACTGGTATCGCAAGCCAAGCCCGGCATAAAAATTTTCAGACAGCATCATTGCTGCCTCTGCGCCGAATAATACACCAATATTGGCATCTTCGTCATCATCTACGTCCAGATCATCATTCTCAGCAGTAACATTACCAAACAAATCCAATCCGCCAAGTACAGTAAACTTAATACCCTGATCCTCCTGTGCGAATACACCACCTGAAAAGATAAGCAATAGACAAGTGATCAAAGCTGCGAACTTTAAAATCTTCATCTTGCCTCCCTGCATGTTTTTTACATGCAATTTATTATTTTTGATACCGTTATATTTGCATATTGTAATACATAAAAAAATATTGCAATATATTTTTATGTATTACGTCACATTAATTAAATGTGTATGTAACAGCTATAGTGAGCCTGCTGTATTCATTATCCATATCATCTGATGCAAAATTGTCTGATGTGAATTGCGTTTCAGAATAGCTGATCCCGTATAACAGTTGAAGCCCCACCTGCTCAGTAAAATACAACCCAGCGCCAAAGCCAAAATATAGTCCGCCGGTTGCATCGAAACTTGGATTTACTACGGGAGTTTCTTCTTCCAGATATTCTTCAGCTTCAGAAGTATCTAAGATTGGGATATTATATCCGATGTGTCCAACAAGGTATGGCTTAACCTCACCATCTGCTGGAATGTTCAATTGAAAGAGCAGGTAAGTAATAATTCCGCTAATCTCAACAGGTGCATCATCATTATCAGTTTCACGGGGCAGCAAATAACGAAACCCGAGACCGACATTGAAATTATTCTCCAGTTGCATAGCTGATTCGACACCAATGGTAATACCTGTATTTACATCATCCGAACCATCCAACTCAATATATTCAGACTCCTGATCTCCTTCACCAAGTACATCCAGGCCGCCAAGTACCGTAAATTTAAATTCTGTTTTTTCCTTTGCTGTTGAATGACCGGCAAATATAAGCAGTAGACATAGACACAAAATTATAAATTTTAATAATTTCATTAATGCCTCCAAAATGTATTTATTAAAATGCATTCATAATCTGATAAACGTATACATAAATGTCAAGCCACTTATCATATCATAATACAACAATTTACATAATTGTTTACATATTGATCAATTTGTTATTTAATTGGAGGCCTGTAGATGCATTACAGGCGGCGGGCTACTATAATGGTAAAATCGTCCTCTATTGTTTTTTCATCGAGAAAGTCGTTAAAACGGGTTACAATATATTCCAGTATCTCGGAAGCAGACCCTGCAGGTGCATCTCTGAATGATTCTATCAGGCGTTTTCTTCCGAAACGATGCTGCTCCGCGTTATTGCTTTCGATAATGCAATCGGTGTACATCAGAAGCACGTCATCTTTCTGTACCCTGAACTTTATGGTCTTACATGGGTCAGGATCATTCATGATGCCGATGGGCCTGCACTTGTGATCCATATAGCGCTCCCCGATAGCCTGAACGCCCCCCCCTGCCTTTCTTCGCAGCAGTTCAGGATGCCCCGCGTTCACATATTCAACGTAATTACCGTCAAAACGTAACATTATACCAGTCATGAACATGTTGGTGTCATGCAGTTCGTGAAGCATCTGGTAGTTCACGTTGTCCATTACCCGTCCCAGCCTTTCGTATTTAAGCCTGTTGAAATACCTGTAGACTACGGGACGTGCCAGTATGGTAACAAGTGCAGCGGCCACACCGTGACCGGATACATCGAACAATGACATTCCTGTTAGTGACTCCTCATCATAGTAGAAATCGTAAAAATCACCCGAAACACCATACCTGGGAATATATGAATAAGCAACCTCCCAGAGTTCTGTAAGGGGAGCCTTATCCGGGAACAATGATGCCTGGATGTCCGAGGCAATGTCCATTTCAATATCTGACATCTTCTGTATGCTTTCAAGTTCCATGTTGGTGTTTACCAGGCTTTCGTTCATTGACTCCAGTCGTTCACTTGTCTTTTCAAAAATCCTGTTCTGCCTGTTAAGGTGATTCGCAATAAATGAAATCAGCAAAAATGGAGGGACCATGGAAATTGAATAAAACATCTGCTGTGCCATTCGTCCGGACTGCCCCCCTTCTTCGATGGCATACCATGTAACAAGCAGGTGTGTAATTATGGTTCCAAGTGATATGAGAAGTGACTGCAAAAAGCTGGTATATGATAACATGATTATCAATGCCATGAGGGCACAAAATAGTCCGAAAATGCGTATCTCGTTCAGCCTGTAGGCCCATGCCGCGTACAGCACCAGGTACATGAACACCTGTGTATAAAACATGGATAACTCTACATGTTTCTTTAAATATTTTTTATAGTAGATAATACAAATTGATATGGATGTGCCGGTTAATATGATCAAGGTTATGATGAGCAGGTCCCTGTAGCTTATGCTTGTCAGCCCAAGCAATTTTGCAATAAGCGTTTCAGCAGCCGTAATAACATAGCCCACCATGACGTAGATATTGGTTCTAAGTATCAATCGATAATGTGATATGTTAAATGAATCTTTGTGTATTTCATCCATTGCCGATTCTCTTTGTTTTTAAAGGGGAAGGAGTTCTGGACATTTATAAGCAGTCAGTTTGCATTAACACAAACAGTAGTCAACAATACTATTTGAATGTCAATTATAAAAATCACTCTTAGGGGTTCCTGGCTTGATTGAAATGTAAAGCATATAAATTTAGTGGGTCTTTCCGTATTCTAGGGAATTAATAATAATTTTTATAACCTCAGTTCACTTCTCCCGGCTCACTATTCACTAATCATCTGCGTGTATCGAGCGAAGCGGGCGGTTTCATGTTTTTGTATTGTAATTTATCTAATTCTGAAAATATTAACAGGATGCTGATGCCCCCTGATTTCAATACTACCAAGATCTTCCGCGTCCACTTTCATACCGGAAATTTTACTCCATACTTCATGGGAAACCAGCAGTGAAGAAGAAAAACGCTTGTTAAGCTGCTCAATTCTCGAGGCGATATTTACCACGTCACCGATGATAGTATATTCCTTGCGCCTTGATGAACCTACATTCCCTGTTACAACATCGCCGGCATGCAGTCCAATTCCGATTCGAGTTGGTGGAATGATTCCGGCAGCTGACTCTTTTTCAAGCATATCAATCATTTCTATAGAAGCACGCACAGCGTTTTCACAGTCATTACCTTCTGAAAATGGAGCCCCGAAAACGGCCATGAAGCCGTCACCCAGAAATTTATTTACTATGCCGTGATTCCGGTTAATTACTTCCACCAGGAAATCAAAAATGTAATTCAGGAAATCAATTATCTCATGGGAATTTCTGTTCTCGCAATATCCAGTAAAATTACGTATATCAAGAAATAGTGTACATACATACCTGCTCTCACTTCCTATATCACCCCCCTTCTCCATGAGGCGATCAACAACCTCGGGAGAAACATGTTCACCAAAAATAGTGACAACGCTGTTTCTCTCATCCATGGTTTGCAGAGAGGTAACCAGCCTTTTCTTGATCTGGTAGGACACGAAGCCGGTGATTATCCCGGCGAACAGAAGTATAAATCCACGGGAAAGGTGGAATCCACTTGAATAAGCTACATCACCAAGACATGCATTACCGGAAAGATTATATGTATTCATTAAATAGAAGGCCAAACCAAGGTATTCAGCTGAAGCAACGAAACCTGTGAACACTGATAATCCCACGATCAGCCTTAGTGAGCTTAATGCAATAAAAACGAAATACAGGAAGATGGTTGGCGTAAATACTGCCTCCAGTCCAAGTCCGGTTCTTGAGGCGAAAAATATTACCATTGAGAGCGTGCTTATCTCGATAAAGGCATTAAAAAACCTTGGAAGATATGGAAACTTTTTTCTTTTCTTTATGAAATACCTGATAACGAATGTAAATCCGATCTCGTAGAACCCCAGTGCCACAAATATAAGGGCAAGCCATCCGAAAATTGAGATGCCGCGATAATCCTGTAGAGCAGTTCGAGGGAAGTGCTGGGGAAAAAACAACAGGGTGACCAGGAACCATGCCATTGCACCGAAAGCGATAACAGCCACGATTACCGATCGCAGTACTTCACTTTTAAGTATTTCACGGGGATAGTCTTCGACAAAAAGACTTTTAGTAGATTTTGCCATTTTAAATTCCTGAAGTAAATATGCGTTGATCAAATAATGTATATAATAATTAACTGGTAATTTATTTGCAATTATATTTACCTTTTACTGTGTTGATTATCAATAATTTAGCTGGGAATCCACATGAAAAAGAAAAATGAATATACCTCACGAATTAACAGGGTCATTGATTACATAGAAAATCACCTGGGTGATGAGCTTAACCTGCATACACTTGCAGGTGTGGCAAATTTTTCTCCCTATCATTTTCACCGTATATTTCATGCCATGACAGGAGAATCCCTTTCAAGGTTCATTCAGCGTCTCAGGATTGAAAAGGCAGCTTCTTTACTCTGTGCTAATACGGACATCACGATTACACGCATAGCCCTTGACTGCGGGTTCTCAAGTTCAGCTGCTTTTTCAAGGGCATTCAGGGATTATTTTAACATGCCGCCTTCTGAATGGCGTGCATCCCGTGAATGTGAAGAAAAAAGCAATATCAGCAAAACAGATAGCAATATTAGACAACATAAAAGCAATACCTGGAAAGCAAACCCATGTGAAACTGTATATGATGATAGTAACAATACTACTTCATATACACGGAGGAACAGAAATATGCGTTTTAAGAATGTGGCTGTAAAGAACCTGCCTGATATGCACGTGGCCTACGTACGTCATACAGGTCCATACATGGGTGACGGTGAATTGTTCAACGACCTGTTTACCAGGCTTTTCACATGGGCTGGAGCACGGGACCTTCTAAGATTTCCAGAAACACAGGTTATGTCGGTATACCACGATAACCCGGAGATTACAGACGAAGACAATCTTCGAACAAGTATCTGCATTACCGTCCCGAAGGATACACAGGTTAATGGTGAAATTGGTAAAATGACCATCCCCGGTGGAAGGTATGCGATGGCACGTTTCGAACTGGATGTTGACCAGTATGCCGAGGCATGGGACCAGGTATTCAAGGAATGGCTGCCAGCCAGCGGATACCAGCCTGATGACAGGCCTGCCTTCGAGCTGTGCCACAATGATCCAAAAGATCATCCTGAAGGGAAGCATATTGTGGATATCTGTATACCTGTAAAACCGTTATAATTATTACACCATGATCGATTGCCGTAATATATGAATATTACGGCAATCGTTTTCTTAACCAACCGTCCGGATGTCTTACACTTTTTTTTGACGATATATAAAATGTTTACTATATTCATATTTCTTAAATATACATAAAAGGAGATCTACTATGAAAGACATCAAGTTTTCGCAGATCACGAAAAAGGTAGAAGAATACCTTGAAGTGCTGGGTTCCATCAAGGGACAATGGTAACGGGGCCCGGCACCTCGTCCTCCCCTCCCATTATTTTTTATTTATGCTTTTTACTGTTGACGCAGCATCACCCCCTGTGATCAATACATAATCAGATAAATTATTTCCGGTGGAAAAACATGGTTATCTTTTTCTCAATTTCGGATATTGTACCTGTTGAGACATCCAGGTTGATATTGCGTAAATTTATTCCCAGTGATGCACCTGATGTATTCGGCTGGGCTTCTGACCCTGATATTGCCAGGTATGAACCATGGGAACCGCTGGAAACAATGGCAGATGCCGAAGCAAGTGTTCGTGCATCGATTACGAAATACAACATGAATAATGAATTTGATCTTGCCATACAACTGAAATCTACGGGGCAAGTTATCGGTATAATCGGCATTTCCCACATTGATCGTCAGCACGGATGGTGTGAAGCAGGGTATACCATTGGCAGGAAATACTGGAACCATGGTTATGCCAGCGAAGCATTGCAGGCTTTTATTCAATTCGCCTTCAGGGATCTGGGCGTGTTCAGGATTGAAGCGGTGTGCATGATTGATAACAGGGCGTCAGAAAGGGTTATGCAAAAAGCGAACATGCAGTACGAAGGCATTAAACACGGCAGGTATTACGCGAACGGAGAATACCATTCTTCGAAGATGTATTATATATTAAGAAATTATTCTTAATGTTCTCTTATATTTTTTTACTCAAAAAGAATTTAAAAAATTGTATCACGGGGAGGCGCGGGGAACGCGGAGAGTTCCGTGATCTTCCTTAGCATCTCCGCGTCTCCGCGCCTCCCCGTGATAGCTGTTGTGTATTGATGATTACTATACACCAACCATTGTTCACTATTTACTATTCACCAACAATCTGTGTTCATCTGTGTTTATCGAGCGAAGCGGACGGTTTCATATCTTTAAAGCCCTGTAATATATTGAGCTACTTGTATTGTATTATTTTTTAAATACTTTGATATACATGATAACTGTTTATGATACCATATACATATGACAATTCCCCGAATTAAGGATGAGTGCCATGAAAATCACAATTTCAACCATACTGTTAATGACAAGTTTCATTTTCTTATGCTGCACTTCCTCTCCTGCTGAGCAAAACATACAGACCGTAGAAGGGGTGGCGCAGATTTCAAAGGCCGGGCTGGTGGTGGGTAGTGTTATGATAATGAACCTTTCAGCTGAAGAAATGGAATCTTACAATGGAAAGTATGTTCGGGCCAGGGGTGTAATCTCATACGATCATCCATGGATGCTTGATATGGATGCTACAGGTGAAAATGATGAGCCTGATGATACGGTAATTCGAAAACAGGGATTTACCATGCCTGCCATGGTTGAAGTGATTGAAATTTCTGTTGTGGAAAAGTAAAACTGTAACACTTCACTTGACATATAATACATTATATATTCATTTATACTAAAGATTGACCATGCAACATGCGGGGAATCATCATATTTCGGATTCCTGTAGTCATGTAGTATTATCAATTGATAAATTAAAAAATAACAGGATAGTATATGGAACCATTAATAGCTACGATCAAAACCACAAAAGGTGATATCAAGCTGCAGCTGCACGCCGACAAGACACCTGTCACTGTTGCAAACTTTGTAAACCTGGCAAAGCGGGGTTTTTATGACGGACTTACTTTTCACAGGGTTATCCCCGACTTCATGATACAGGGTGGATGCCCCGAAGGTTCAGGACGGGGCGGTCCAGGGTATACCTTTGAAGATGAGATCAACCCCGAGCTTAAACATAACAGGCCGGGAATCCTGTCAATGGCAAACGCCGGACCCGGCACTAACGGCAGCCAGTTCTTTATTACCCATGTGCCTACTCCATGGCTTGACGGAAAACACACGGTTTTTGGTAAAGTAATGGATTCTGATGATCAGAAAACCGTGAATAATATCCGACAGGGAGATGTGATTGAATCCATAACAATTGATGGTGATGTTGATGATCTGTTTGCCAGTGTGGAAGATCGCCTGAAACAATGGAATGGTATACTTGACGGGTAATACTATCTACACGAGGTGAACTATATGAACCAGCCGGTTATCGTAAGCGCCTGCCGTACTCCAAATGGAAGCTTTAATGGATCATTATCAGGATTAACTGCAACAGACCTTGGGGCAATAGTTATTTCTGAGGCAATTAAACGTGTGGGTATACATCATGATCTCATTGACGAAGTTATCATGGGACAGGTGCTGCCCTGCGGGTGCGGACAGAATCCCGCCAGGCAGGCTGCGGTAAAAGCCGGCCTGCCCTGGGACACCGCCTGTCTCACCGTAAACAAGGTATGCGGTTCAAGCCTCAAATCAGTTATGCTGGCCGCCCAGGCAATTGCGGCTGGTGACGCCGAGGTTGTTATCGCCGGCGGTATGGAAAGCATGAGCAACGCACCATATTATCTGCCAGACGCACGTTCAGGCTACAGGATGGGTAACGGTAAGCTTGTGGATCACATGGTTCATGACGGATTATGGGACGTGGTGAATGACTTTCACATGGGCATTTCAAACGAGCTTTGTTCTGAGAAATACGATGTAAGCCGTGAAGAACAGGACAGGCATGCTGCTGAGTCATACCGCAGGGCCATGGAGTCCATAACGGAAGGGCATTTCATCGATGAGATCATACCTGTTGAGGTGCCCCAGTCAAAAGGGAAAACCAGTATTTTTGATACTGATGAATGCCCGAGGGAAACCACTTTTGAGATGCTTGCAAAGATGAAACCCGCATTCAAGGAAGGTGGTGTTACCACTGCGGGAAATTCATCCATAATCAGCGATGGTGGTGCTGCAGTTGTGGTAATGTCGCGAAAGAAAGCGGAAGAACATGGATGTGAAATACTTGCCCATATCGGACCCCAGGCCACTTACGGTATTGATATGAAATACGTGCTGGTTGCTCCCATTGGTGCTATTCCACGATGCCTTGACAAGGCTGGTTTGACCATAGGGGATATTGATCTTTTCGAGATAAACGAGGCTTTCAGCGGCTCCTCGGTGGCAATACAGAAAGAACTGAACATCGATCCTGAAAAGATAAACGTAAACGGGGGAAGCGTGGCACTTGGCCATCCCATTGGAGCAAGCGGATGCCGGGTACTGGTAACCCTCTTGTATGAACTCAAGAGACAAAAATTGAAAAAGGGCCTGGCCACATTGTGCCTCGGTGGTGGAGAAGCCGTTGCACTTATAGTAAATTTACCCTGACAGAATTATATATTATGCTATAATAGACATCAATAACGATCATGGCAGGACAGGGGTATGAAAACAGCAATAACAACAATCGAAGGTTTTATTATGGAAAAATTGAAATCAACAGGCATTAAGGTTTCACTATTTACCATGTTTCTAGCCGTCTTGATAGTTATGCCTGCTTATATCCATTCGCAGTGGTATACCGGACCAGTGGTCAACGGCATTCTGCTTCTCACCGTTGTGCTGATAGGCACACCCGAGGCAATTGTGATGGGACTCATACCCGGTGTAGTGGCCCTCAGTTCAGGCCTGCTTCCCGTCGCACTGGCCCCCGTGTTGCCGTTTATAATGCTGGGAAACGCCTTGTTTATACTGGTATTTCATTATTTCAAGAAGATACATTTCATGGCAGGACTGGTACCGGCTGCAATAATAAAATTCGCCTTTCTGCATTCAATGACGTATTACATTATATCCGGGCTGGTATCTGAGAAAATCGCAGCCAGCGCCGCAGTAATGATGAGCTGGCCGCAGCTTTTTACAGCGCTCATCGGCGGCACACTTGCATGGATTGTGTTAAAGCTTCTGGACTTGCAGAGGAAACAGTAAGTACTACTCCACCGGGAGTGTAATAATAAAAGAAGTACCCTTCCCTGGCTGGCTTTCAACCTGAATTGTTCCATCATGCTGACGAATTATACCAAACACAACGGCAAGACCAAGGCCGGTACCGCTGCCGGCTGACTTTGTTGTAAAGAAGGGGTCGAAAATCCTGTTAAGATTCTCCTCGTCTATTCCAAAGCCGGTATCAGAAATGCCCAGGATGATAGAATTTCTATCTTCATCAAAGCGCGTTGTTACCACAAGTGTTCCCCCATCAGGCATTGCATGGGCAGCGTTCTCAGCAAGGTTGTTAATAACAGAACGCATCTGGTTTACATCCATTGATGAAAAAGGTATATTCTCATCCAGCTTTTTCTTAATGGTAATTGACTGAAAGCTCACATGATGTTCCAGTATATGTAATGTATTAGAGATAATTTCATTGATGTTCGCCTGTATCTTTTCATGGGTAGATTCACGGGCAAAATCCAGAAGGCCCCGCACTATTTCCCTGCATCTCAGTGTTTCCTTGATGATCACATTTAAATCTTCAGAAAAATCGGTTTCCTTCAGATCTTCAAGCATCAGGCTGCTGTAAGTGAGCACACCTGTAAGCGGGTTATTAATTTCGTGGGCGATGCCTGAAGCCATTCTGCCAAGTGAGGCAAGTTTTTCTGATTGTATCAGCGCGTTCTTGGTGCTTACAAGCTCTTCGTATGAACTTTTCAACTCAAGGGCTGTATCCTTAAGTGTTTCAATAGTATATGGGAGGCACATCTCGCTTTCTGCCATTCCCATGTATATTGCCGTTGCGTGATCAATACACGTGTCATAACCGCAAGCCCCGCAATTAAGTTCATCTTCCGGGTTAAACTTACCAAGTTTTTGCAGAATTGACTGCAATGCTTCCTTGGTCGGCCTGTGAAACCTGCGGTCATTCTCTATAAACTGTACATCGAGATTGACATCCCTGTAGGTTTCCATGTTCTCTTCCCACTCTTCCAGGTTGATCTCCTGGTACCTGCTCTGGGCGTACTTGCTCACAAAGGCCCGCCTGCTGAAATGGTTCATCCCCGTTGTCATTGCGGGTCCCATAATACAGCCGTTACAGCATAACAATTCAAGGAGTTGAATACCATGGGGGATTTTTTCAAATTCTTTAAGGGTATGAACGAATTGTTTTGTACCATCTGTGGCAAAAACCGTGTTGGTCATCAGGTCTTCCTGTATCCCGGCAGATTGAAGCATTCCCCTGCCGATTGGGAACAGGGTGCCTTTACCGGGATGCGGTGGATCAAAGTCGGAAGGTTCAACCGTGTCCAGGGTGATATTCTTTTTTCCAATCATATCCCTGAGTTCTGAAAAAGTAAGAACCTCGCTGATAATGCCCTTCATGTCTTCTCTTTCAGCCTCATCTTTCTTGGCAAGACATGGCCCGATAAAAACGATTTCAGTATCATCACCGTAAATTTGATGAATAACGCGGCCAATGGCGATCATTGGAGAGGCGATGGGTGCCAGGTTTCGCACCAGTCCTGGATGAAATTTCTCAATGTAAGAAACAATCGAGGGACATGAGGTTGAGATATAATGTTTATCAGGATTGTTGGTTACCAGTTCTTTAAAATGATATGACACAAGATCGGCACCAAAGGCTACTTCGATAACATGGGAAAAACCCAGTGTACGAAGGATACCGGCAAATTTTCGATAATCCATCTCGTTAAATTCAGCGGCAAAACTGGGGGCAACAGTTGCAACCACCTGCTTACCCATATCAATCAAAATTTCAACTTTCTCAATTGAACTCCTGACCTTTTTAGCCTGCTGGGTACACACCTTGAAACAGTTGCCGCATCCAATACAACGCTCCTGTATAACCTCGGCCTGCCCGTTATAAATACGGATCGCCTTGGCCGGGCATTCACGAACGCACGTGTAACACACACGGCATTTCTCTTTTATTGTCTGAACAAGGGGTTCCTTAACTGGTTCCATTTTGTTTCACTGAAATATCACAATAATTTTAATATTCAGTATATCCCTGTAATATGGAATAATCATAAAAAGTTATCGCAGCGCGTAAAGCATGAATACACCCATGTTTGCCCGTACATCAGTATTGTCAACCGTAACTGAAAAACCGTTGGACATAAGGAGATCCTTAATGCGGTTTCCAAGGTTTGCTCCACCCTCGATATGCTCATGAACTTCTATGGCAAGTTGATATATTTTCTTCCAGTCGCTGCTGTCTATTCCGTTGAGTACATCCCACTCGGCGTTTTCAGCGTCGATTTTAAGCAGGTCAATTCTTTCAATATTCTCATGGCTGATCACGTCTGAAAGGGTTTTCAAGGAACATGTTACATTAACTTTCTTATATAACCTTCGTAATCCCTGTTCAACTACAAACGGGCGCAAAAAGGCAGGAACCATGCGTGCAGCAGGAAAGGTGGAACAAACAGTTTCCCTGTAATTATTAAGATAATCACTTTTTTTTCTTTCCCAGATAAAAGGGTTCCTGGTTGAATCACCCGATACACCTGGATAATAATTAAATGTTACGGTTTCATTCTTGTGTGACAACCCGTAATTATACAATTTGACCTGTTCACTGTAATCCGAAAGGTTTGATTCCAGCACATCAAAGATCTGGGGGACGGGTTCGAAGGCATGCACCTTTACCCCGGGAAAGGAATACATTAAGTACAGTGAGAAAAGACCAATATTCGCACCAACATCGAAAATCACATCCCCTTCATGCACCTCTATACCATACTTTACATACACATTTTCAACGAATATTTCGTTGTAGATATAATCTGCCGTAAGCCTGTCAATGCAGCAGATCTTTTTTCCATTGGGTAGAACAAAGGAGTTCAAGTTGCACCACCATTTATGGTATTAATAATCTTGTATCCGTACCATATTGCAATTTCATCATGTGTAAAGTAATATTTATGAGTCATTACGGATAGTGTAAACCATACAACTTAAAACTTTTCATCAATACTCAATTGGTATCACGCGGAGGCGCAGGGAACGCGGAGATTTTCGTGCCCTTCCTCCGCGCCTCCGCGTGATACTATTATTAATATTTTTTCCGGATTGATAACACTAAAAACCGTGCTATTTTTAAATGAAACCAGAAAGGACGTTATTACAATGGCCATCGAAACAATAGATTTCACATCATACGAAATATCCGTTCCAATACTCATGGATCAACTGTCCATCGATGAGATATTTACAACATCAGACAGAATTATTATCAAACCCAACCTGGTTAACGCATCCCCACACCGGCCATTCTCTGTGGCTCAATAATATCATGGCTGCGGCATCATTTCAGCAACCAGGTAATCATAGCCGAGGGCACCGGAGATATTCACAGGAATACCATGGAGGTCTTTGATGAGCTTGGATACCTTTCCTTATCCGTTGAAATGAATGTGCCACTGGTTGACCTTAACGAGGAAGATACAATACTGCTTTCTGACAGCAGAAACAAAATATTTCCTGAATTTCATATGCCCGCTATTGCAATGGATTCGTACATCATTTCAGTTCCGGTACTTAAAGCCCACTCGCTTGCCCGTATTACCGGTTCCCTCAAAAATATGATGGGATTTGCCCCTCCCCGGTTTTACCAGGCTGACAGCCACTGGAAGAAATCTGAATTTCACAAGCAGATGCAGCAATCCATAAAGGAACTGAACAGGTACCGTACCCCTGACCTCACTATAATGGACGCAACCACGGGACTGTCACAGTATCACCTTGGGGGGCCCGAATGTGATCCGCCGGTTAATAAGTTATTGGGCGGTACAAACCCGGTAGAAATAGACCGCGAGGCGGCCGGGCTTTTGGGTTTTGACTGGACAGAAATACAGCATTTGATGTAATGATTGCGTGAAATGTGAAAGAGTGAACAGATATTAGCATGAAACCGAAAGCCATATTATTAGATCTCGATGATACTCTCATACTTGAAGAGCCATTAGCCCTGGAAGCCTTTTTTGCCTCGGCAGAATTGCTATATCAATCTCGTGGTATTGACAGGGACAAGTTTGTGGAGTCCATACGAAACAGGGCCCGGGAGCTATGGCACAGCTTACCCAACCGTGCGTATACAAAACGTGTGGCTATCAGCTCGTGGGAAGGTTTGTGGGCAGACTTTACCGCCCCCGGCCCTGAACAAGAGCAGCTACGTGAACTTAAAGAGTATTACCAGATGCATTCATGGGAGCGGGCGCTTGCAGATTTCGGTATAAAAGACGAAGCACTTGCACATACGCTATCCAATACGTTTCGCGAAGAACGAAGAAAACGTCATCACCTGTTTGATGATGCCATATCCCTGCTTGATACATTAAAGGAGAAATACCCCCTTGCACTTGTCACCAACGGATCACCATGCCTGCAGAGAGAAAAAATACAGGGTTCTGGCATCGGCCATTATTTTGACAGTATCACCATATCCGGTGACCTGGATACCCGCAAACCTGAAAAAGAAGTATTTCACGCCGCCCTTGATGGTGTGAACGCCCAGCCCCATGAAGCGGTCATGATCGGCAACAGCCTTGACAGCGACATACTTGGTGCCAACAGACTTGGAATATATTCCATATGGCTTAACCGCGATAACAAGCCCAATGATACGGAAATCAAACCTGATGCTGAAATACGGTCACTTTCTGAGATAGAATCTATTATTAATCATTGACTTTTGACAGCATGAAGATTAAAAAATAATCTCACGCGGAGGCGCGGGGAACGCGGAGAGATATTCAATTAAGGAACGTTTCTCTTTCCAGTATGGTAACCAATAATTGTTGGTTTTTTTAAGGGTATTATTATAACAGGCTGAGAAATATGTATCATAATTCCCAAAAGGCATATATATCCTCTTAATTTAAAAATTCGAATGGATTGATCTTATTGTTTACATGACGAGACATTAATACAGAAATCCACTCTCCGCGTTCCCCGCGCCTCCGCGTGAAATACTGTTAAGTTTATTTTAAATTAAGCCACATGAAAAACAAGAAAGACAACAGGTTAACTACCGCGCAGATGATGGGATACGGTTCCGGTGATTTCGCCATAGAGCTGGTGATCAACAGTGTCATCTTTTACCTGCTGTATTACTATACCGATGTCTTTCTCATACCATCAGCCATTGCCGGAACCATCATACTTGTATCAAGGCTGCTGCAGGCAATGATGAATCCCATTGTGGGCTTACTTTCCGATAAAACCGAAACACGCTGGGGAAAGAAACGCCCCTTTATACTGTTTACCGCTGTTCCCCTTGGACTGTTCTTCTTTCTTGTCTTTGCCCCGGCAGGCATCCTTACAGACTATAAGCTGGTGTATGCCTTCATATCCAGTATACTATTTCTTGCGGCATTCAGCTTTACCGCCATCCCCTACACTTCACTGGCTTCCGTTATCACCCATGACAGCCACGAGCGTTCGCTTGTCTCGGCCTGGCGAATGGGATTCGCCCTGATGGGCTCCCTGGTAGCGGCGGGTGCCACCCGTCCCCTTGCATCGTTGTTTGAGAATGAGGCAGTTGGTTTCAGGGTGACATCCCTGCTCTATGGCATACTTGTGGTAATAATATTGTTCATTACATTCAGTTCTACAAGCGAGAAACGCATTGTAAAAACCGGACTGGGCCCGGTTGCAGGTTTTAAAGATTTCGCCCTTATACGCAAAAACGGCCCATTTCTTCTCATTGCCACTTCAAGCCTCTTTTTCTACATGGCACTGAACACCCTGGCTGCCACGGTAAACTACTATTTCAAGTACGTGCTGAATGCCGAGCATCTTATCGCGGTAGCCTTCGTTGCCCTCTTTGCCACCGCCGGCCTTGCCATTCCCCTTTTCATAGCCATAGCCGAAAAATGGGGCAAGAAAAACGCCTTTCTTTCAGCAGCGGTATTTTTCTTCCTGGTTCTAATGACCAGTTTCTTTGCCGGTATACAGGGAATCAAGTTAACACTGGTGATACTGGTTCTTTCCGGCGTGGGCATATCCGGTATATTCCTCTTTCCCTGGTCACTCATGCCGGATACTGTTGAGTACATGCAGTGGAAAACCGGTGTTCGACGGGAGGGTATGCTCTACGGGTTTTTCATACTCTTCTTCAATTCCTCCGCGGCACTGGCCGGGCTGGTTACAGGCATGGGCCTTGATCTGTCCGGTTACGTCCCCAACGTGGCGCAGGACGTGACTGCTAAACATGGGATCTTTTTGCTTATGACCATAGTCCCTGCCGTCAGCATACTCATCGGTTCCGTACTCCTGTATTTCTATCCTATAGACGAGACAATGCATCTTAAGATGGTACGTGAAATACGTGAACGTGATATTAAACAGTAAGGTGTCACGCGGAGAGATGCTCAATGAAGGAAAGTTCCTTTTTTTAGTATGGCAACCAATTGTTGCTGGTTTTTTGATATGGATATAGATTTACAGACCAGGATATGCCTAAATCAAATATAAAGACAAAAATATACATCATATTTCTGAACAAACTATAATACATGAGTCGATATATTACCTGACGGAATGATAATATAGTACTCCACTCTCCGCGCCTCCGCGTGAAAAAATAGATCATAATTTTTATTTTGACTTATTGTCAGTCATAAAGTATGCTGAAGCATTATTCATGGAGGTGTTGCAATGATAAATACAAAACACATTCCGTTAACGTTCATCCATGTTCTCATAGTAATCATACTATCAATATTCTTAACAACCTGCGGTAATGACATTACCAGTTTTGAAAACCCGTCGAAAGCCGAAAAAACCATCGTCATTGCCGAGATGATGCATGAAACCAACTCATTTTCACAGGTTATAACCACAAGAAAAAGTTTCGAGGCTGACAGCCTTGTATACGGAGAAGCAATCATCCCCTATGCTGTAGAAGAAGACAAGCAGCTGGGGGGATTTTTACAGGCGGTGAAAGATTTTGGCAAAGAGAAGATCCGGGTTATCCCCGTCCTTAAGGCCACTTCTATGTCTGGCGGTCCAGTGGATGCAGGCTTTTACCGGCACATGAAAAAGACTATCGTTGAGGGTATCGTTAACGCAGGTAAAATTGACGGAATATACATTTCCCTCCATGGCACCATGGGTGTTGAAGGCATGCGTGACCCCGAGGGTGACCTGCTTGAAGCTATTCGCAGACGTATCGGGAACCACATACCTATTGGAATAAGTCATGACCTGCACGCAAACCTCACGAAGAAAAGGATGCGTCATGCCACGTTCCTTGTAGGCTACAAGACCAATCCACATCGTGATCATTTCGAAACAGGTTACCATTCCGGAAAAATACTTGTGAATACGGTTCTTGGCAAAGTTAATCCGGTAATGGAATGGAACAAGATGCGCCTACTGAAAGGAGGCGGGATGAACGTTGATTTTCTCTCACCCATGCGGCAGATATTTGGCTGGATGGAAGATAAAGAAGAAGATGACTTTGAGGTATTGTGCCTGTCCAACTTCATGGTGCATATATTTATTGATGACCCCGAACTTGGCTGGAGCACCGTGGCAGTTACCGACGGAAACCGTGAAAAAGCAAAAAAACTGGCTGATGAACTTGCAGACAAGAACTGGGCGGTACGTGACGTGAAGCATCCTGAGGGCACACCTGCCGAAGAAGCTGTTGCTATCGCGAAAGACAAGAGTTTTCTGAGAAATTTCGGGACGGTTGTGTTCTGCGATGCGTCAGACGCGGTAGGTGCCGGCTCCCCCGGCGGGAATACCTGGATACTGAAGGCCCTGCTTGAGAAAGGACCCGAACTGGTATCATACGTGCCGTTGCGTGACGGTATTGCAGCACGCAATGCGTATAAAAAAGATATCGGCGAAGACATAACGTTGACAGTTGGCGGCAGGCTTGACCCTGTATATAACCGGCCACTCGAGTACAGCGGTACCGTGGTAAAGAAACTGGACATAAAGCGGCTTGGTAAGGTTGCAATCGTGAAACATAAAGGCATTCACCTGATTTTGACGGAGCTTGCCGATTCCTATCCAAAACCTTCAGATTTTACGGAGCTGGGCCTGAGCCTGTGGAAGGCGGATGTGACCGTAGTTAAGAACCTGTTTCCATTCAGGTATAACTATATTTTATATAACAGGAAAACGGTAAACGTGATTACACCAGGAACATCCAATGTAGACGTGTTCAAGCTGAAACTTGATTCCATTCCAAGGCCCATATACCCACTGGATAAGATCGATTCGTGGAGATTATGATACAATAGCATGTTGCATCGTATGTGTACTTAAATGTATTTAATGATCACTATTACAAGTATGACGATAACAAGCAATGTTATTATTCCCATGTAATAGAACTCCTTAACCATTATCAATGAAAGTATATGCTGCTACACCAGCTTGATTATGACAATTACAAGTATTACTACAACAAGTATTGCTATTATACCCATGCAAGGCCTCCAATTTCTTTTTTTTTAATTGCTAATATCTTAAAGTATATCTCCCTATTGGATATGTCAATTGAATTACATCATGTTCTGAAAATCGCCCATTCGCGGTGAAACATAAAGATGGCAAGAAAACTTACAACCCCGCCATATACCATACCCCATGCAATGGCTGGCAGTATAATATCTATCCTGGAAATGTCCATGGCACATGTCCGCAACGCAAGGGCAATGTTTACCAGTGGCAAATGGGGGTAATACGAGGGCATTGTTTTGAGAGAAACGGCACCAGCCAGGTATACGGCGGTCATGCAGATTACCAGTATGGGCATTCCCATCAATTGCGCTTCCCTGCTTGACCGGGCAAACACGCCGGCGGCTATTTCAATGGCGCTGAATATCATGGTGAGGATAAGGGCAAGTAAAATAATAATAGACATAGACCATAAAGATACACTGAAATCAATGGAGCTTTCAGTAAAAACAGAAGGTGAAAGGAAGTATGAAATCAGTAAACCGGTACAGAAGGCTGTAACACTCACAAATCCGGCAATAGTAACGGCCTCAAGCTTTCCAAGTATGATGACTGTGCGTGAGGTTCCGGTGCTGAGAAGCGGCTCAAGGCTTTTACGTTCCTTTTCTCCCGCGCTGATGTCCGCGGCAATGGGCAGGGGGCATGAACAACAGAATATAAAAAGAAATATGGGTACTATGCTTGAGAGGAAAAGCCAGCCGCCAGCTTTTTTAACCGGGTGAATTGGCATCATCTCAACGTGAATCTGTCCCGCATTGGAATTCATAGATTTCAGAAGGGCGGCAACGTGTGATGCCGCATCAATTGATCTCCTGTCAATGTTGTCATACAGCAACCGGTACCCTGCCTTTTTATCGTGAGGTAATTCCAGCACAGCATCGATTGAACCTTCACGAATATCCTGTTTGGCGTTATCCGCCTCTATTAGGGAAATTTTCGGGTCATTCAATAATATTTCACGCACATGTCCCTCTACATGTGTTGATAATTTGAAGCTATCAGCGGTATCACCGGGTCCTGCCATTCCCCTCATGGTAAAAAACACCATGGGAAACAATAGAAGAGGAACTATTACCGAAATAATTACCGTTCTCCTGTCACGGACAATGTCCGTCAGTTCTTTTTTTAATATGAACGTAACTCGCATCAGTCGTGTATCCTGTATCCTGAGTATTCCATGAAAGCATCCTCAAGTGAAGAAAATCCACTTATCACCTCATCCATTGTACCCTGCGCCACGGAACGTCCTCCATGCAGGATGATGGCATTATCACACAGCGCAGAGGCAATCCCTATGTCATGGCTTGAAAGTATTACCGTTTTTCCCTGATTGCGGTAATGGTTGATCGCGTCATAAATTATCCGGGATGAACCCATGTCAAGGCCTGCCGCGGGTTAGTCAAGCAGCAGAACCCGGGGA